>Ga0209544_1000327_pt1 | contig 70216 bp, 55 predicted proteins | sample MesohylPK_FD_187297 | JGI IMG/M metagenome (GOLD analysis project Ga0209544, IMG submission 187297) | Host-associated microbial community of the marine sponge Aplysina aerophoba from Gulf of Piran - sponge mesohyl, lysed by proteinase K... | ecosystem: Host-associated > Porifera > Sponge >... | reverse complement strand
TTAAATAACGATGAATGTTGATGGTCTCTTTCTGACTAAAAAATGGGTGAATGGTGTGCTTCAAACTTGAGTATCTGGAGAGCCTTTAGGCCATAGTGATGGAGATATCTTCAAAGCGTCATCCGAAAATGATGAATCTTTGATTGTTACGACTCACGGCGAATGCGGCGGCAGCACCACCGGCGCTGAAACCTGTCATTTGACTACCACATTCACTTTCTATGCGAATGATTAGCTTTTGAACAATGAATCCTTTCTCTGAAGAAACCGTCTATCCTCCATCCTGAGAGGTGAATTCTCTAGAGAGGCTGTTTTGCTGTAGCAAATACGGTTCTGTATTTGCGAATGATGATGGTGTGTGATAGAGTAATCTTAATAAATATCGATGATGCCTCATATGCGGAAAGGTGGGTCATGGTTAGTAAGTGGACTGTTATTTTTTTCTTCCATATTTTTGTGTGCGCGCATGCGCGCGTTCTTTGTGTGTGTATATCAAGCAGTATGCCTTTAAGGGAGTCTATGCTTTGTGCGCGATATGCGCGCCAAAACGAAGCGCCTGTTTGTATTGCCGGATTGTGGTGTGGTGAGTATTCATCTCTCAACATGCTTTTGAATATCCATAAAGAAACGGGTGCTCTTGTGTATGTAGAGCCAGGAGTTTTTGAGAGATATGGTGTAAAATTTGTTCCTGCTATTATTAGTGATAAGCGGGTTTATGTGGGAGACGATGCGCTTATTATGATGCGAGGAAACAAATCATGTTAGGGTTTCTTGTCGTTGCGTTGCTTCCTGCCTATGAAGGAAGGGTATACCCGGATGCTGGGCGTGAATTTCCTCACGTGGAATTAACAGATAGCATCACACGATCTGATAGCAATAATGCTCGCGAATCGTTGGAGAAAGGAGCGTATTTTCATAAATTTTCCATAAAGAAAAAGCGCTACACATGCAGAAAAACTTATCTTTTTTTTGGATGTTGTAAAAAATACAAAAACCGTGTGTTTCAAGAACGTGTGGTCAGTCGCTACCGCTGCAAAGGGTGTCCTTGGTGCTCAGGTAATTCGGCGTGCTTTATTTATCCATGCGACAGTTGGTCGACAGCAAAGCCGCATAAACACATAGGACAAGATGTCTGGTTTCCTGAGAGAGTGAATTGTCCTTTTCGTGAGCTGCGTACGACTCCTCATATTGTGCAAGAAGAGCAAAGCGACCGTGTCTGGGAGGATACATGTTCTGTGTATGAAAAAGATAGGCGTTACATATGTCTTAGATCTCGGTGTGTTGATGACGGAGAGGATTTTACTTACGCTATATTGCAGGATAACACCTGCCAAGATTTAGAAAAAAAGGGATGCCAAAATGTGAGGCGAACATGTGTGCAAGAGGAGGATGGTTTGTGCCGTATTTGGGAATGGCACTACCTGTGTGATGAGGAGGTGAGTAGTGTAGTGCCTATGCCTTCTTTTATGGTACAGGCTGGATCGGGAATGAAAGAGCCACCCAACAAGAAAATGCCTCAAGCGCTTGCGCTTCTTCAAGGTGCAGCAGATGGAGCGCGTCATGCTCAGGTGGATGCAAAAACCATAAGAGTGTTTGGTGGGTCTGCGATGCGTTGCCATGTGGACATGGCGCAGTTTAGAGATTGTTGTAAAGAAATGGATGGCTGGGGACGCTGGTTTGGCTGTGGTTGTTCTCAAGAAGAAAGGCAGTTGGCGCGCATGCGTCATGAGGGGCGATGCGTGTATGTGGGTAAGCGCATATCAGATTATTTGGTGGGCATGGATATGCGTACACAAAAACTGTTTTGTTGTTTTCCTAACGCACTGATAAAAGAATTGCATACGCATGCAAGAGCGCAGTTAGGTAGAGGGTGGGGAACAGCTTCTCATGCCGATTGCGCAGGCTTGTTGGTGGAGGGGGAGTTAGAAAAAGTTGATTTTTCAGATATTGATGAAGAGCGCCTAAAACGCGCGTTTTCTGTTCATGCTAAAGGGATAAATTATGAAGATATCAAACAAAAAGTGGTCTCATCTGTTAAGCGTTTGCGCTCTGATTAGCGTTGAAGCAAAAGGGGGCTTTTACTCAGGATGCTATAGAGGGTTTCATGGTTATGAAGCGATCGTCGTGCGTGGAGAAAAATATTTTGTCACTCCAAAAAAAATGCGCTCTTTGTTAGAGGAGTCGTTTAATTACGCGTACACGAATCCAACAGTTCATCATGTTCTGAGTTACATGAAGCTACAAAACATGCATATGCGCAAAAGTACGCAATTTGCGCGCATGTGGGAAAAAATAGTCTGGTCGTACCCTTCGCTTAATCCTGATGTAGAATTACCGTCTATGCACTTAGCTCATCACTCTCTACAAAAGAGGCGATCTAGAGATGCGGAATATGCACTGACTGCTTTGCGTGGCCGGTATGCGTTGGTTGTGTGTGTGGATAATGAGGAGTCGAGTCAGGTGATGCGTGGTGTTATTGAGCAGTTTGAGCACGAGAGTCAGTGGAAGGTGTTGATGTTTGGGGAGGGAGAGTTATGGAATGGCGTTATGGATAATGAGGAAGTGATCCGTGCATTGAAAGTTTCTGTTTTTCCAGCGTTTTTTGTACTGTCTTTAGAAAGTCATCGATTTATGCCGATTGGGCAAAGTGCTATGAGTTTGATGGAATTGACGCGTCGTGTGCGAGGAGCGGTGTATGATTTGGGTGCTTAGCGTTTGTCTAGCAAGCGCCCTTTGCGCGCAATGGAATAAGACTGCGAATCAGGTGATGAACGCGCTTTCGCTTCGTGCAAATGTCACGACCGGTGGTGTGTATCAGGATCAATGCGCGGGACTTTTTACTGGAGGATCCGTGTCTGTGCGCGCTCAAAGTGTGCATAAAAACCTTGCGCATTTTGAGCCACCCAGCGTTGAGATGGGCTGTTCTGGCATAGATTTGTTTACGGGAGGCATGAGTTTCGTGCGTGCTCCTGAGTTGGTGCAGGCTATGAAAAGTATCGCAGGAAATGCCGCAAGCTATGCGTTTGGATTGGCGTTGCAAACCGTTACACCTCAGCTTAAATCAGTGTTGGATATTGTGCATGCGCAAATGATGCGCATTAATAGTTTAAGCATTCAGTCGTGTGAAAAAGCAGCAGCTCTTGTGGGAGGAATGTGGCCAAAAACTGATGCATCAAAGCAGATTTATTGCAGCACAAAAGGTCTTGGTATAGGAAGATTTGACGATTGGGCACACGCGCGTCAAGGGTGCGCTACGTCTGCAGGACAAGCATCGGTGGCGCAGCAGCCAGATAAAAGATTTGAGCACATAGTTTCTCATAAAATGAATGTTGTGTGGGATGCGTTAAAAGCAAGTGGTCTCTTTAATGATGACCCTATGTGGAAAGAAGTTTTTTTATCTATTACGGGAACAATTGTGCGAGATGCGCAAGGAAAAACCCTTCATTTTCCCTCGTTATGCCAATCACAGGACTGGATTAGGCGTTTTATGCGTGGAGGATCTTTGCCTGTTTATCGCTGTAGCGATGATCGCTGCTTAACTCTTAACAAACAAACTGTGGATATAGAAGAATCTTTGTATTCCAAACTTTACGCAGTGTGCTCATCCATTGAAGCAAAGATTAAGCAAGGTGTGGCGTTGGATGATAATGAAAAATCCATTGTACATCATAGCCGTGTTCCGGTATTAAAGTTTATGACTATTAATGCATTCGCTTACGATGAGGTGATGCCTCACCATGAGATTGTGGAGGTTCTGGCGTTTGATCTTGTGATGCGGTGGGTGGAAGAGGTTTTAACATTAGTTGAGGATTCTGTTCAGCATATTCGCTCTGTTCAAATTGATGATACATTGTTTAAATTGTTTGTGCGTCAGTTGCGTCAAACACGTATTATGCTGGCAGAAACGCACCATGGTTTTTATCGTTATATTCGCTCTGTTGGCGCGCTTATTGATCGCGCGAAAATAGTAGAAAAGAAAGCTCTTTCTTATGGTTATCAAACATTGTCGGGTTGTACTCAAAAGAATTCCTTATACTAATGCTCAAGAGAGAGAGCTTTGATCTGCGAAATCAGTATAAAAATTGTTGTAAATATTTTCAAAGAAAGAGGGCAATACTTGACTATTTCTGCACAAGATTAAAGGCTCAGTCAAAAAATTGTTTGATTGACCAACCTGTTAACATGACCGTGATGTTGCTGCGGTTATTATAGGTGGACTCCCTTTGCAAAGCGATAGAGATATTTTATTGCAATTTTTGTTAAAATTTGGCATCACTGTTTCTTGATTGTGGGTTGAAAAAAATATGCTGTAATCAATATGTTATTTATCATTGGAGGTTGAATATGAAAAATATAATGATCCTATTTGTATTGATTTTATTACAGACGCAAAGTGTGTATGCATGTGATGAGGGAGTAGGGTCTTCTATACCTTCTTATGCTGAGCAAGAAGGTTTTGCGGCACTAATGGAAGCATCAAGATTGGCAAAAGTTGTTCAATCAGAGCCACCTTGTGCTGAGCAAGAAGGTTTGACGGAACTAATGGAAGAATCAAGAAAGCGCTGTATTGTAGGCGCTGCATGCGTGATTTGTACAGGTGTGGTTTCTACAGTCGTGATTGCTGTAACCATAGCTTTTTCATACTATTCTGCTGCTATATTTGGCGATAGCTGATTCCGCCCCTAGAGATATTGCCACCAATCGTGCTCCTTACTTTGCATTGCTTATTTGTTGAGGGGGGTGCTAAAACAGGGTGTGAAAAATATAATTATCCTATTTGTGCTAATTTTATTACAGACGCAAAATGTGTATTCAGCTGAGCCAGAAGATCGCACACCTCGCCCGCTCTTCCTATGTTTTAAAGCTTTCGCTGATGACATCAAAGGCGCACCTCCCACTAAGTGCTGGACATCACCGTACGCTCCTGCTGTGTGTAGCTCACGTGCCACTGCAGATGAGCGCCACACGATGTTGGCTCTGCGGGACCAGCAGAAGACACTTTGGGACGCAGAAGGCAAGGGCCCCTTCTCATAAGGAATTTCTGCAATAGATCTGAGCCATTTTGGAAATATATCAAGGATGTGACCCATTTGAATATTGTCATTCTCAGAGGTGTGGCATTATTTTTTTCCTCTCAAGGTTTTCTTTGAGCATAGTGAGTTTTTTGCAGAATGAGGGCTATTAAAAAGAAAAATAACGCAGGAAGCTTAATGTTCTAAAAACAAGATTTGTTTGCAACAATCATTGTTTGTGAAAATGTGTATTTTTGCTATGGATTCTGGCGGTGAGGTGTGGTTGAAAAACATCCATGAAATAATGCCAAAGTGTGCTAGCATATCATTGATGGTTTTGATAATCATTTCTTTATATAAGGGAAAGGGGCAAGATGCAAATAATAAAAAATATAATGACCCTATTTGTGCTGACTATATTACAGACGCAAAGTGTTTATCCATGTGATGATGGAGTAGATTCAGTAGGTTTGGCACCTTTGCATCGGTTTGTGCAAAGATGTGAGAGGTCGGAGCAATGTCATGCAGAGGAGCAAATCCTTGGCGCTTTATATTTTTTGAGGAATCACTTCTTGGAATATTCAAATTCAAGGTGGAGTGCAGAGTATATTGCGCAACTCAAAGATGTGCGTCCTGCGCTAGTACACTTTATAGAGTCTAGAAACAGTCTTGAGCAATATGTAGCACATTGCCTGAATACTTTTCTGAAATTGCGCGGAAGCAAAGGTGATATTTTATTGGAACTTTGTGCTCTATTGTATAGGGCATCTTGCCCTCTTGATAAGAGTGATGATGACGAAGGCGTGGTGTTAGAGGTGAATGAGTCGCTTCAGAGTGTGAGAGACGCTTTGCAAAATTTGTGTCAAGGCCTCAGAAACTATGAGGATCTTGTCGTAAAGAATGCGCAATATCTCACTAAGGAGAAAGAAAATATTATTGCCGCTGTGACAGCTAATGTGTCGACTGCATCCGATGTAGTGTCAAACCATCTTGCGGAGTATAAGTCCTATTGCACGGATACTCAAGAACTTCTGCAACAATACCGCGTTAAATTTGGAAACGCTTTGACAAGAGAGAAAATTTTTTCTCAGCAACCAAGATGGTTTCAGACTTTTGATTCGCATGCTTCGCCAGAAGAATTTCTGCAGAATGCAATAATGAGAAAAGAGCGAGATCGCTGTATTATTGTGGGCGCTGTATTCTTTAGTTGTGTAGTCATTATAGGCGGGGTAAGCGGGTTGTTCATACTTTTAAACCTATTGGAACGATAGATGAATTAGCTGGTTTCGCGTTGGGAGATATTTGCGCCATATTCCAGATTAGGATAGAATTTTGTTGATATGGAATATAGAGAATAAGTCTGCGCAAAGTTGTAAAATCCATTGTACATCATAGCCGTGCTCCGGTATTAAAGTTTATGACTATTAATGCATTCGCTTACGATGAGGTGATGCCTCACCATGAGATTGTGGAGGTTCTGGCGTTTGATCTTGTGATGCGGTGGGTGGAAGAGGTTTTAACATTAGTTGAGGATTCTGTTCAGCATATTCGCTCTGTTTGAGCGCTTATTGATCGTGCGAAAATAGTAGAAAAGAAAGCGCTTTCTTATGGTTATCAAACATTGTCGGCTTAGATATTTTAGTGATCGCTGTGATCTATGAATAATGTGGTGTGGAATTTTACTATACAGGATCGGTTCTGAAAGATTTTTATAAGCTTTATTCAGACATCATTCCTGTAATAAGTGGAAAATGGACACTCCCCTAGGAGGGGGGTGCCCGCTTTCTATGCGCTTTATATGATCCAGCAATAGTTGATATTGGTTGGAATATTTGGTTGCAAAGAAAGATAAACCTGAAGCCTGAATAATAAAATGTAGTGTTTGACAGTAATGAAAAACTTTTCATTTCTTAACACCCTAAGAGCCTCAGTTTTTTGTACTTTGTCTTGCAAATGTGCTAAAATAAAATAACTGGGTTGGAGGTGTGAAATGAAAAATATAACGATAATATGTATGATGATTATGTGCCAAGTGCAAAGTGCGGTGCGTGGGGTAGAGGGGTGTGTAGATGTGGAAAAAAGTGTGTGTAAACAGCCCATATCTCATATGCGTAGCGATGGTAATGATAGAGGTCTTTATAGAGCACCTCTTGAGCGTTTTGTGCAGATGCATGAAGAATCCGTCGATCTGGCATGGAAAATTCTTGAAGGCGTGGATTTATTGGATGCAAAAATTTGTGATACTCCTTTGTCATGTCACACTTTTCGCGAATGGGAGATAAAGTTGAAAATAGCACTAAAGCCTTATCTTGTTTATCTCAAAGCAATGGATCTCTCAAAAGAGAAAGTTACTCAAGTGTTGTGCCTTCAGAAACTGTGGACTGTCGATCCTAGAAAATCTGATAATCTAGAGAGTAATCGCTTTGATAATAGTATGAGAAGCACAGAACCATCTGAAGATTCTGGAGCATTTTCTGATAGTTTGGAAGACTATTTTGAAAAAGTGCAGCAATTATGCTCGTGCCATATGTATTTGGAAGAAAATATGAAAAAACACATTTGTGAATTCAAAAGTTTGATGGCTGATGAAGGTGATGCGTTCTTTCATCAGGTCAAGAAAAATCTTCACGAGTATTCTTTGTTGACAGATTATAGAGTAGCGCCGATAAAAGACTTATTGGCTGCATTAGGGCGATTGAGAGAAAGATATGGTGCATTCGATGCAAAAGGAAGATATAGGCGATATGCAGCGCATTAGCCAGATATATGAAGGTTTGTGCGTCAAAAGAGTTATGAAATTTAAAAAAAGTGCTATCACTTATTAGTTTTATTCGTACCAGTTTATCATGCGAAATTTGTTTTTATTAATTATGGTAGTTTTCAATGCGCGCACTGCTGCCTCATCGCCATGGGATGATGAAAAGAGGATTGATGATGGCTTTGTATGCAGAAAAAATCGTGTGCGACCGAGTCGGACTATCTCCCCTTATTCGCGTGAAACGAGGATAAGGATGGAGGTGGGTAAAGCCTGCCGTGCAGCACAGAAGATCGATTCTATGGACGTGGAGGTTGTACAACAAAAAGTGCCTTGTTTTCACAGTAATGTACAATTTGATTTGGATTATAATTTCTTGCCTGAAACGGAGATTGCTGCACATATAACGCAGTTTTTGGATATTGGAAGATTTCCGGTGGTTGATACAGATGATATGGGGCATTACAAATTGCGAGAATGGCTGTCTAAAGCTTTTGTGCTAAATTCAAGGCAAAAAGAACTAATCACATACCCATTTATGGCTGAAGAAGATAGTTGTAAATATGTATTGCAGATACAAGCGGTTATGAAAAGGTTGCATGGTATTTTTTGTTGGGATTTGCAAAAATCACATACCATGCCTGAATGGGAAAAAGAAGAAAAATATCCTAAGATAAAGAAAATCTTGCTATCTTGGAAGCAAGGTCCGTTTCCGGAGTCTTTTTGTGAAAACATTATTTTTTTAATGCAAAATAGAGCAAGGTTAGAATTTGTTGGTTGTGAGATGCATTTTATTGATGATTGCGTCCAGTTTCTGCCTAATGGTATTGATATCTCTCTTACAGGTGCCCCTAAATACAGAGATTTTTACAAAAATGTTTTGGAAGATGTTTCAGTTTTTTGTAAAGAAAAAGCTATCGAATTTGAGGGTACAGGCGAGTGTTGCGAAGATAGAGAAAATTATGTGTTGTATTATGTGTTTCCTCTGAAAAAAATTGAAGAATTTGTGGAAACGGAGGTAAAACATCCGGCTGCAGTGTGGTTATGTGATTTGGCGTATAAACTCATGAATGCAGAGATTATCTTAGGTAAGCGACCTGAGTTAGTGATTTCCATACAAGGAATAGCGGCATATATTAATGATCAGCTGGAATATGTGCAATTTCATCCCAGATATGCGGGTATGAATACAGCCACCCTCAATGCTCTTGTGATGTTGATTGCGGGAGAACAAATTGATTTTGGGCGCATACCAAACCAAGTTCTTGAGTCACTTGTAGTGAACACTTTGCATCAAAAACCGTATGGATTGAAATGGGGTATTCATAAGCTTGTTGTGGATGCAGGGTGGCTGCCAACACACTACACGCGAGACACTAATCAGTTTCTTAAAACAAAAGTTGCGCTGGGCGCTCTAAAAAGGTTTGGGGTGTCCTCTGAGGCTGTGCGAAGTTTGCAACTATCTATGGATAGAATCGGTATGATACCAACATCTCTGTATCATGATCCCTTGACAGAAAGAGCGCTGACAGACTTTCTTGATGCCTCTCTTAGGCGTTGTCGAACAAGGCCTGTTGTGTGCGCGCCGATGCTGACTGCGATGCAAAAAACCGTTGATTGTATTGTGCATGATATGAAGCTTACGTGGCAAGAAAGCGCAGCAGTAGATTATAAGAATTATCAAGAGATTTTCTCTAGTGATAGAGCGCTCACAAAGGATGACCTTGTGGCGTTAGAAGGGGTGATTGGGGCAGATGATTTGGAGATAAAATTTGAATTGAATGTGCCTTTTTTTCAGTCAGTATGTTTGGTATCAGATGATCAGCCTTTTCCTCAGCCCTGTGTTGTGTTTCAACACCCGTTGCTTTTGGCAGTACGCGCGCATATAGGGGGTGTATTCAACGAGATGGTGGATGAGAGGCAGGATATTTTGGAAGTCATCGAAGACCTGAAGAGTCTTGCGGCCCAGCTGGAATTGCTGGATTCTGGTCAAGTCGTCATGCGTGAAGTAGCTAAAGATGTTGGAGAAATGAATGATAAAATCATAGGCGAAGCGCATGGTTGCAAAACAGAAGAAGAAAAAAAACAGGCCTTGTTAGGTTGTATCAAAAGAATTCCTTACACTAAAAAAACCCTCACGAGAGAGATATCTGATCTGAAAAATCAGTGTAAAAATCGTTATGAAGAGTTTCAAAGAAAGAAGGAAATCCTTGAATATTTCTGTACAAGATTATACGATCAATCAAGAGATTGTTTAATTTATCAGCCTGTTAACATGATCGTGATGTTTTTGAAATCCTTGGGAGTGGTTATGTCAGATTTGGCGCATACGGTTCAAGAGGCTCGTGATGTTGCTGCGGTCATTATAGATGAGCGTCCTTTGCAAAGAGATGGATCTATTTATTATTGCAATTTTTGTGAAAATTTGAAATCGCTTTCTCTTGCAAGCGTTGCAGGATTTTTAGAATAATTATTCCTGTTATGGTGTGAAGGTGTCAAATGATGTGGCATAAGATTCATCTTCTGCGCAGTGTATGGATGCGTCAAACATTAGGAAGATTTTTTGTATATGGATTCTGGTGGTGCAGAAGGAGTAGTGTAAATATTTTGCGCCACATAGTTGTTGTGTTAAAAAGTGTGTGGTACAATGTGTGGTGGGCTGGCATCATTGGAGGTTGAAGATGAAAAATATAATGATCCTATTTGTACTAATTTTATTACAGACGCAAAATGTATACTCAGGTTGTGGATTCGAACTCCATGACAGTGAAGAGGAGAGTGTTCCTAACAAGGCAATACTGCTACAGCGGAAACAAACGGAACTGTCGCAAAGGAGCTGGATTCTGCACGGGTTGACAGCCGGGGCCGGTTTTGTAGCCGGGTATGGTGCATTCATGATTACCAGTGATTTTGTAATCAGTGCTTCGGTTACAACCGCTACAGCCTTCGCTTTGAGCTATGTTTCAAGATGGTGGGGCGCTGATCGGGGGGTCCAACTGCCTGATAAGGACAGTGTGATGCAGAGAGAATATGCTCGCTATCTGAGCCACTCTTGTCGTTAAACCGTCTATTAGCATTGCGCGCTCTGACAGTGATGTTGACGAAAAAGGCGATGTATCTAAGATTTATATAAACTTTTCGGGTAGTTTGGTAGACGTTTGGAAAACTGCGCAACCATACTTTAAGAAGAGAAAGCAAGAGTGAAGAGGTCAGGTTGCTACTATCATGCAAATGTTTCCGTGCGACAATTTGTGGCGGGCAAAGATTATATTTATTATCATTGTCAGCCACATGCATGCGCGAGAACAAAGATGATCTCAATATTATTAAAGAAATTGCAAGACGCTTTGGCCATAGAGCAGTCTTTTTGCTATAGCAAGGGAGAAAGACAGTGCTCTTCCGGAAACTGCTGATGTGGCGGTGACGTAAGAATGAGTGATGAAAAGTATAAAGATCATTATGTATTGACTGACTGTGTTCCTGCGAAAAATTTCTTCCATGAGGCGATGAAGATGGCAGATTTATGCTCAACTCTTAGTAATTTTTTGCAAACGGATTAAGGATTGTTCCATTTGATCATTGGCCTTCTCAGAGGTGTGGCGCTGCCTCCTTTATTTTGTTTGATATTTTGTTAATATGGTATTGTTTAGTGAAACTTAGTAAGTAGCAAAATGATACACTTCTTTTTTATTTTTAGCGTTTTTATTTTTAGCGTTTATACACATGCGGCAGCTGCCCACCTTTCTTGGCCACTTGACCGTGTAGAAACAATGCAGTGCGACGAAGATTTTTCTTGCGCTCACCATACGTATTTAGCAGACGGATTTATGAATTACTGTCTGCGCTCAAACATTAAACGTTTGCGCTATCCTACTGAAACCACGCTTCAGATGTTTATACAACATAATAAGAACCCTCTAAGAGCAGAAGAAAAGCATCCTGGCACCACATCTTTGCAATTGCTCCAAGTCGCTCAGGACTATTTAAAGGGTCGGCCGTGTGTGGAGATTCCAGCATTTCAGGAGGGAGCGCGCTTTATGTTTTCTTCAAAGCTGAAAAAGATTTCTGAAAAATGCCCAGCTTTGGTGGAATTATCAGATCTGCAAAACTCTGAAAGCATGCCGGGTCATTTAGCTAATGCGCGTTTTGTAGTGATGGCCGATTGTATTATGCGGGAAAATTTTTTAAGTTTAGGCATTATGTTGCACGAATCAGTTTTGCTGAACGCTGTAGCCTTCATAGGTGAGCGTGTGTGTGCAGGTCCTGTTAAACTGAAATTTCTGAATCCAGACATGAAGGCGCTCCTGGATAAGGTGGAGATAGTAACGAAAGCATGGAATTTAAGCGCCCCAGGTTTTGCTAACGCATCTCAACTTTTACCGCCTGCTGTTGTGCATAACGCATCGGGTGTTTCCAAAAGTAGTATATTTTACGCAATGCAGGGTGCTGTCGGAGGTGCAAAATTGTCAATAGCGCCTGTTGTAAACTGGCAGGAGCATCAGAAAAAATTAAGGAAAGAACACGCGATAGAAGCACAAAAAGCAAAGGAGCGTGACTTGTACTATCAGCCTGATCATCTGCCACTTTTGAGTAGCGATGTATGTCCAGAACCATTGGCTTGTAGCTGTATCAAACAGTTTTTAGACGGTCGGGGCGGTCAGTGTGCGATTTCTGATCTGGATGATTATGAAAATTATGATATGCGTATGTGGCTGCATAAAACGCAGGGTGAAGCAAATCACCTTACGCGCTACCCCTTTTTGCACAACCCTTGTCTGTTTTATGAAGATATAAAACGAGCGATGTACTGTGTGATTGGCGTTTTAGCTTGGGGTAAAAGCCAAACACCGCTAGGAGCGGTTTCATGCATGAATTGGGGTGCACAAGGCCCTTACGAATGCCCCGATATGAAACAAATTATTGAATCATGGTCGGCAATTTCTCCACCAACTTCTTTTTGTGAAAACATCCTGTTTCTTATGCAAAATCGCAAAATCCTAGGCAGTTTTGGTTGTAATATGAGCTTTCTTGATCGATGTTTATTGTGGTTGCCAGGCCCCTTAAAGCAGGGCGCACCTGGAGTGGAGAGAGTTGCTGATTTATACCAAGATGTTTTTTATAAGACTGTGCTTTACATGCTAGAACTCCGTGATGTAAAACATGGAAATCAAGCGGCCTTCGACATAATGGAAGATTTTAAGAAAAGCGCATTGTTTGTGGAATCCGACGCTTTGCAATGGATGTGTCGTTTGACGGAGTTTGTAATGATAACGGAAACTTGGCTAGGAAAAGAGGTTTCCTTTGAGGGTTCTGTGTTTGGAATGGGAGCTTACCTTAACGATCGGCTTGAGCACATTCAGTTTATTCCCGGTTATATGGGTCTCAATACCGAATCAATCGAGCACCTTATAAATAGTGTTGCTCCAACCCGTCGCACCCTCAACAAAAAAAGGTACGGTTTCAAGTCAGGAATGCATCGAGATCTTTTAGCTATAAAGGTGATGTCTTTTCCAAAGACATACACAATATCATCTGTGCCCTTTCAGAAAACAAGAGCCGCTGTTTGTGCTTTGAAATTATTATTCGGAGTACGTCAGGAAGATGTAGAGAGAGTTGTGGCAGTCATGGATCAGGTGCAAGAGATTCCTTCTGAGATATATCATGAGAATCTGAGCACGGAAAGGTTAAATAAGTTTCTGACCAATAATGGAGCAGTCGCTATGCAAGATGTGCAGATGCTTGATGTGGCTCGTATGAGTGTTGAGCGCATTTTGTTAAAGCAGAAAATTACCTGGTTCAACGATCAAATGATGGACTACAGATTTTACCGAGAATTATTTAAAGGAGATGTGAAGATTACAACAGAGCATCTTAAGCGCGCTCAGGCGGTGATAGCGAGAGAAGGCTCAGCAATGACTTTTCAAAATGTTTGCCCTTTTATCAAGGATCAAGAAGATGTGGATTATTCACCGCCCGAAAAAGCAGGAGAGTATGGCGATGTTCATCGTAACATAGTGCATAATCAAGAGCAGAACCCTTATCTGCTTGCTCTTGATGCCTACATGCATCAGTATCTGACGTCAGAATGGTTGCCAGAACATATGATGCTGTTGGAGACGGAAAATGTTTTGAAAGAAAAAGAAGTGCAGTTGGAGGAGGCTGAGAGAACTAAGTCGGTATATGTACAAAGAATTAAAGACCCTGTTGACATGCGAGATGATGTGGTTTTGACGACGCATGATACGATAGGATTGTTATCAAAAGCGCAGCACATGGACGAGTTCACAGAACAGGAAAAATGCACCATTGAAGATCTAAGAGAAGAGTACCAAGCGCTCGCAGCAAGCGCAGCCGTCAAGAGGGCCGAGCATGAGAGAAAAAAGTCTGTTCTGAATTTGTTTATCACAAAAATGAATAGCGCTTCTGTTGGTTGTTGGGCTCAGCAACCTGTCAATATGGGTCTTTTGTTGTTGAAGGCTATAGGGGTGCCCAATATAGAGTTGGCGGTCACGCCTTTAGAAGCTCAGCAAATTGTGAGCAGCGTTATTAATTTGCGTCCGATGAAGAGATCCACAGACGTGTACGATGTGTCTCTACAAGGGTATTTGCAATACTTTTGAGCCTTGCGATCCCTGGGAGTGGTGATATCACATTTTTCGCATACAGCGCAAGAGATTGCCTCTGCGTATGATTGATGAAAGGTGTGATTTTGTTTGTGCTAACAGTGACTATTAAAAAAGCGTGATATAATCCCAAAGATGTACCTAGGCAAGTATGTCGGTTGATTACAATGTTTAGTAGAAAGAAAAAATGCGCAATTTATTTTTATTCATTCTGATGGTGTTGAATGCATGCGCCGGCACCGATGAAATGGTGCCTGATTTTATTGTTATGAGCAAATGTTCTTTCAATAATCAAGCTGCAGTCCATCGTGAAAATAAACACTTAACAATGTTTCCGCAGGTGATTGAGCGCCGAGAGCCTTATGCTGATATGGAGTCTGTTCAAGAGGCCGGGGCGCAATGTGCGCGAGAGCAGTACGGTTTGTTTCCGGTTGAGAAGAGTATGACTAAGATCCAGCAGACACATATGCAAGTGGAGTCCGAACGAAAACCGATGTGTTTGCAACAAGGTACATCCTCTTGTGTGCATGATGACTTGTACCCTGAACAAGATATTGCACAATGTGTCACAGTGTTTTTGAATGAAAGAAGCATTCAAACACATGGTATGGGACGCTACCTAACATCTGATACAGATATGGGAAACTACGCATTGCGATTATGGTTGTATAAAGCTTTTATGTTCAAACCACCCAACATCAGTGAACAAGACTCAGATATTAGCACATACCCATTTTTGGTAGAAGTTAGCGACACAGAAGTTGTTTGGCAGAGCCACAAATATTATCAAGAGATAGCAAAAGTTATGAGTAGATTGATTGGCATTTTTGAGTGGGAGTCTAAACAGTCAAAGGAATCTCCATCTGCCGTTGAAGGGTGGAAAAAAGAAGAAAGATATCCTAATATGAAGAAAATTCTGCACTCGTGGAAGCAAGGCCCTTTTCCGCAATCTTTTTGTGATAACATTATTTTTTTCATGAAAAACAGAGTAAGGCTAGAGTGCTTTGGGTGTGATATGACTTTTCTTGATCAGTGCCGTTATTATTTGCCGGATTCTCTCAATCCCTTTATGCCGGGTGCTCTCAAATACAGAGAGTTTTACAGAGATGTTTTCTGCAATAAGCAATATCGCTCAAGCATTGAAAGATTGTTGACAAGCTGTTTGTTTGAGGTGGCACATGATTGTGCATTCCGTCCAGTATATCCTTATGCAAGATATGTAGCTCATTATACAGATCCTTTGAAATCGCTGCGAAAATTGATGCAAAATATGCCAAAAAAAGATGATGCAGTGTGGCTATGTAATTTGGCAGAAGGTCTCCTGATTGCAGAGATTGTCTTAGGTAAGAGACCTGAATTAGTCATTTCCATACAAGGCATAGCGGCATACATTAATGATCAGATGGAATATGTACAATTTATTCCTAGCTATAAGGGTTTGTGTACAAAAAAACTCAATGATCTTGTGACATCGATTACGGGAGGTGAGAGTGATCTTGGGCTGTCTTTCTTAGAATGCGAAGTGACACAATCGAGTGTAGTGTACCCTTTGCATCAAAAAACGCATGGATTGCAAGGAATTCACCCGCATGTTGAAAAAAACAGGTGGGTGTCATGCGCTCCAGGAAGCGTGGGATTTACGTGTCCAGAAAGATCGCAAGAAGCCTACAAACATTACCAAGAGTTTTTTGATAGCGATAGAGTGATCACAAAGGATGATCTTCTGTCGTTAGAGCATGTGATAAAGGCAGATCTTTGGTCTTGTCCTATAAGATTTGAAAACATCCATTCTTTTTGCGTAGTTTTGCCTCCGATAGTATCAAGGCCGGAAAAGATCCATGAGGTAGAGTTTCAAAATCCGTTGCTTTTGGCAATACGCGCACACATAAAGCAAGTGTTTTTGACGATGCAGCAAGAGAGAGGGGTGATTCTCAAGATGCTCAAAAATTTTCAGACATTATCTGAAAATTTTCAGGTGGAGTGTGATGTTCAAGCCGCGCAACTACCAGGTGAGATATCTCAGCTAAGAGCGCAGATTGATGAGAGATCTAAAGATTTTAAAAGAAAAAGAGAGATCCTTCTCCATGTCTGCGAAAGACTTCATCCTGTATCAGACCGTTTGTTGAGCAACCAGCCCGTCATCATGATAGTGCTGTTTTTGAGATCCTTGGGGGTGGTGGTGCCACATTTGCCTTATACAAATCAAGAGGCTCATGACATTATCGCTACGATTATCGATGATCGCCCTTTCCAGAATGATCCCTGTCTCTATCATTGCTATGTGCATCAGTGTGGTCAAGTGCCTTTTTTTGAGCAAAGTCCTTGTGTTATTCATGGGGAGGAGATTCTTCCGGATCTGAGAGTGTCTTCTCTTGATGAAGGGGGCCAGGCATTTTTTAGCAAGAGTTCAGAACAATGGATTTAATCAATGATTGGGTGGGTGATTCAATATCGGTATGCTCAAATAGAGAATAATCATATGTGCATCAACATAACGATAGATCTCTCAGAGTGGGCGAAAAGCATTCTGGAACGACATCTTTGAAATCGCTCAAAGTTGCTTAGATCTATTTAAATAATTGGGCGCGTGTGATGATTCTGCCAGCACTTTAAGGAGGGAGCGCATTTATATTTTTGCATATTTGAATTGCCCACCAGACCTCCCATCATTTGGATATAACTATATTTTTCTGGCAAGGTGCTATGTTCTCCAGATACGTATGGTTAATAAGAGTTGTGCCTTTTTGTGAGATTAATTTTTTTCTTGTTATATTTTTACTTTTGCTACTAATAATTTTTTTCCCCGATAATAATGATTGTTGAAAAAGAAAAAGAGTGATAGTTTTAAAGAAATGTATATTCAAGCTCGGGGCGGTTTACAATATTTATTGAGAGAAAAAATGCGAATTTTATTTTTATTAATGATGATAGTGTTGAATGCGCGATCAGCAAACTACCCCATGTCGTCGCGTGATAGCAGCGTTATGCACCCTGCAACCGTACACGTATGCTGGGATAGAGATAAGGCACAAGGCTATCGTATGCGCGAGGGGTTGTTTCCAGTGTATGATAATCCAGTGCTGTCTTCTGATAGAACGACTAGTGAGGAGGCCTCGCAAGGTATGGCGGCGTACCAGAGTGGGGTGTCTAGAGAATCAACAAAGTGTATGCAAGTGGAGGATGAACCCCATCGGTTCTCTTTGCAAAGAGGTTCGCGTCCTTGTGTGCGTCGTATATTACTTCCTGAGCCAGAGGTTGCGTTAAGCATCAGGGCGTTTTTGGATGAAGGAGAATTTGATATATTGCATTTTAAAAAGATGATGAAGAACCAGCACTTGCTATCATGGTTGCTTTGTGATTCAGAACTTCAGCGGGAAAGAGAAATGTGTATGTACCCATTTTTGACAGATCCTGCGCGAACAGATAAAACAATTTTTATGCATGATCGATATAGCAGCAATATAAAAAAAGTTATGAACAGATTGCTTGGAGTTTTTTGTTGGGAAGATAAACAATCATCGCTTTCTCCAAAAGATCCAAGAGTCATAGATGGGTGGCAAGAAGAAGGCAGATATCCCAAAATGAAGAAAATCCTGAAATTTTGGAGGACAGGTCCTTTTCCGAAGTCTTTTTGTGGGAACATTATGTTTTTAGTTCAAAACAAAGAAAAACTAGAGTGTCTAGGTTGTGATATGCATTTTCTTGATAAATGTGTGAGTCATTTGCCCGCTTCTCTCGACCTCCTCATGCCAGGTGTGCTCAAATACTGCAATTTTTACAAAGATGTTTTTTCTCATCCAGGTATTTACGAACAAAGCCTTAAAACATTACTTGTAAGTATTGATGGCGCTTCTCAAGAACAAAAAAAGTATCAGTTTTTTTATGTGCAGCCTCTCTCATGGTTGAACAATTTTCAGAAACAAATGCCATCAAAATTTGCTGCAAATTTTTTATTTGAATTGGCAAAAAATCTCATGATTGCAGAGATGATCTTGGGAGCGCGACCTGAATTGGAGATTTCTATACGAAGCATAGCGGCATATATTAATGACCGGCTAGAGTATGTACAATTTCACCCCGGCTATAAGGGTATGAATACAGAAACCCTGAACGCTCTTTTGACATCGATTACGCGAGGAAAAAGTGATATTCGGCTCGAAGAAGGCTGTGTTGTGGAATCAGGTGTGGTCTACCTTTTGGATAAAAAAGAACATGGATCTGACACCTGTATGCACCCGTTTGTTCTCGCTCAAGGTTTGCTTGCAAAAGAGTATGCTGCAGGTGAGCCACCTTTTAGCCAAACAAGAGCTGCGTTGGGTGTACTGATAAAGTTTGGCTTGCGCATTGAAGAGGTTAAAACTTTGCAATCCTGCATGGACGAAGCAGGAAAGATTCCCGGCTATCTCTACCATGAGCCCTTGACAGAATTTGCGCTCAATGAATTTCTCAAAGAATGTGGCAAAGAGCCTATTGTGCCCCTGCGTGTACTAAATGGTATGTCAAAAACTGTTGCTCGTATTATGTTCGATCGGAAAGATAACTTGAAAAAAAACGCACAAGGAAATTATGAGTTTTACAAAGATAAAGATGCGGATACTCAAGCTATCACAAGAGATGACCTTGTGGCGTTAGAGGGAGTGATTATGGAAAATGATGCCGATATGGTGTTTCAAAGAGCAGCATATGCCAGACGCCTGCAGACGGAGTGTAGCGCAGACCCATTGCTTTGGGCAATACATGTGCACATAGGGAACATGATGAGCCAGATGCGAGCAGAGAGGACGGCTATTGATGAGAGTCGTCACCGCCTTCAGAGTTTATTTGTTGAGAGGCCGTGGGTGCGTGAACGCGAAGCCGAAACAGAAGATTTGCAACGTTTGGATAAACAACAGGCTTGTGATGGGGAAGAGCGAGCGAAAAATAAGCTGCAAGAGCTAAGGCATAATATACAGAAAGCGCTAAAGAAGAAAGCAGAGCACATGAGAAAGCAAAGGCTCATGAGTGAGGGTATTGACAAGCGCTGTGTAGATTTGAGAAGAAGAATAGACATCCTTCGCCATTTCTCTGAAAGACTACAGCTTGACTCAAAGAGTTGTTTAACCCAGCAGCCACTTAACATGATCATAATGTTTTTGAGATCTTTGGGAGTGTCGACGCCACCTTTGCAGGATAGCGCGCAAGGCGCTCGATACGCTTTCTCTGCTATCCTAAATCCAATCCTTTCACAAGCTCGGCCAGATATCGATTTTGGAGATTTGAGCCATTGTCTGTCAGAGCTTGATATTCAGCCATTTTCCATTGTTTAAGGATTGAACGAATTTGGTTTATTGTGCAATAATGCTGTCGATTATTGCACAATGCAGATTTCAATGATGTGTACAATTTATTCCCGAATATTTTTGCTTGAATACAGAAACCCTTTGCGCTAGTGTTGGCGATTGCGGGAAGAGCAAGTGATATTCAGCTTTAGAAAAGGCCGTATTATGAGCGCAGGGAGGTTGTGCTCTTGGGGATCAACTGCACGGTTTGTCCAAGGGGCATTCGCTGGTATGTTTTGTCCCAAGGGTGGGTATCCATGCCTACACATTCCCCCAGAAGGTAGCACTTCGTATTTTATGAAAGATCTCGAAAGATATATCTTCTTTACCCAATCAGTATCAATAGCGCTATGAAGAGTTTCAAAGACATAGGGTCATCCTTGCCCATTTCTCTGAAATACTACAGTTTGACTCAGACCATTGCTTGACCAACAAGCTTGTTAACATGATCCTATTCTTTTTGAGATCTGTGAGAGTGGTGACTCCTTTTTAGTGTCATTATAGATGATCGACCCTTTCAGAGTGAGGCGTGTTCCGATGAAGAGTGACCCGAGGCTTGGCAAAATCTTTGTAAAGAGTCTGTAGAAGAGCTGTAAGTTTCTGCAAGGTCAAGTGAGAGGGTGCGAAGTAGATAATGATGTTAGAGAGATAGATGATAAAATTGCATTCAAAGCACATGGTTTGCAAAAAGAAAAAAATCCTTGGCAGATTGTTATGAAATATTTCCTTATTCTAATGCTAATAAAAGGCTAAAGCAAGCGAATCTGAGATGCGATGTGGAAAAGAGGTAGATGCAATAAGTCACACTATGAGGGCAGAAATAATAAACCACTTAAGTGCCATGCAATTTTAGAGTCTGTGCTTAGATGAAATCTCCACCGCCTAGAATAAAAGATATTAAAAAACCCTTTTTTGTCTTCAAAGATTGTGCGAGAGAGTGAGATGTGGTATGATTTATTTTATGTAATCGGAAATAATAGTGCATAAGGAGTGATGCAAAGGTGCCTGGAAACAATATAGTAACAATCATGACCCTATGTGTGATAATTGTGGCGCAGGTTGCCAGTGCCGCAGATGATTCTCAGCCACAAAGAGCAGCCTGTGTGCCGAATGCGCAGATTATGCAGTTGAGGGATGCGGACTGTCGTGATGCCGCAGTTTTTAGTCAGTTTTTGCATTGTCATGCAGAGTTGTGTGAGCTGGACGATGAAACAATAATTCTGGCTACTAGTATGACAGCAGCAAGGCCAGAATTGCACGGAATCATAGCAGAGCTCAAAGTATTGGGAGTGATATCAGAAATGGTGATTGGTCCATTGCGTGAGATATTTGCAAAATTTCCAAATCACCCTCCGTATGACCTACCTATGCCATCTGGTTGGCGCACGCAGCGCTCTGATAGGCGCACGCAGCGCTCTGATAGGCGCACGCGGCGCTCTGCTGCGGAAATGTTTACACTATTAAGAGAAGTGCGTGAGATTTGGTACAGAAATCTTTATAAGGAATTCTATCTAGCAGAAGAATTGTTTTATAAGATTTGTGAATATAATCGACCCACTCTATCTCAGAAACTGTTAAAGGTTAGCATGATGGCATCTGCTGACGTTTATCGATCATGTTATCTCACTAAGAACGCACACAAGCCAAGTCTAATGGTGGAACGCTTTTCACATTTTAGCTTAAGGGATGACAAATTACCAAATCAACAGACTCTTCACAGAGTTTTTTTTCAATTTATGAAAAGTCATGAAACGCTAGTCAATTTGAGCGATAGATTGCTAACAGTGGCTAATTCTCTTCGCGGACAAGGTGCAAAACAAGGTGGCTATCAAGCACAGTTTTATATGGATTTCGATCAAGATGTTTTAGACTTGATCCAGCATCTCAACGAATTGAATGAAGCAGGAGTAATTGCTATTAATCCATTAAGATTGCTAGTCAGAAGACTGAAAGATGCAAATGATGACAGTGATGGCAGTGATGACAGTGATGACAGTGATGTGACTTGGGATTGTGGAAGGTTGCATTATGCTTTGCAAAAAGATTTGGCAGATTTGAAGCAATGTTTTGCAGAGCATGTGAATGTGTACGACTCTCTTGAGAAAGATCGCCATTCATTACAAAAGTTGATGGAGACGATTCAAAAATCTTCACAAAGTTTTCGCTGCGACCAGGTCTACTCATATTCCGTCCTTTCACATATCCCCATTTATAAACGCTATTTAACTGAGAGAGAAAAAATCGTTGACAAATGCAGGATTAAATTCGCTAAATATTGGTCCGAAGAAGAGTGTTGTTCTGATGTGGCAGTCTAGATATTACCATATTTTTTGCTTGTCCTGTTGAAGAAGATTTTTAGCATTTACCTTTGATTACTCCAAAATAAGGAGCTTTTGTGATACATATTTTAGATTGAGCAAGCTATGGCGCTCAACGTTAAATGATATAAGATTAATGTCCGTACAGTGTATGTGTGAGCAGTTTTTAAGTATTATGCAGATTGTGTCTCGATGGATTCTGTCGGTGAGGTGTGGTGGCTCAATATCTTCTTTATGACGTGGTGAATGTCTGCGCCAATGTCTTGCGCAGCATGATTCCGAAAAAGGGTTTGTTTGTAACGCTTGATGTGTCCATGCATGCGTGTATTTTATCATGGAGTAAGGGCCAATTGTGCTAGAATATCATTGATACTTTGGATTTTATTGTTTTAAATAAGACAAAAGGGGGGGAATAATCAAAAATATAATGATCCTATTTGTGCTGATTCTATTACAGACGCAAAGTGTTTATCCATGTGATGAGGGAGCAGAGTCAGTAGATTGGTCACCTTTGGTGCAGTTTTTGAAAAAATGTCATCGGCCATACAATTCGGTGGAGACAATGAGAAGCTCTTTGGATTTTTTGGCTAATAACAGCTATGTAGATTTCAGCGGGAGTAAAGGAGTGCATCGTGAATTTATAGATTTTAGAGAAAATCTTTTGCAATATGTAAGGCTTTTCCTGCGTGATTTTTTGCAATTGCGTGCAAGAAGACTAGAGATTTTCTTGGAACTCTATACTCTGTTAGATCGCAATGCTTGCCTTTTTGATCAGAGTGATGATGACGAAGAAGAGAGCGTGTTGCAAGAGGTTGTTCAGTGTAAGAGTGTGGAAGATGCTTTGCAAAATTTATGGCAATGCATAAGAAATAATGAGGATTTGGTATCAAAGAATAAGCAATATCTCAACCAGGAAAAAGAAAATATTATTGTCGCTGTGAGCGCTAAATCCTGTGCAGAAGAACTTAAACGCCATCTTGAACATTATGATGCCTATCTAATTAATAGTCAAAAACTGATGAAACCATATAGCGAGACATTTGAAAAAATTTTATACAAAGAGCAAAATTTTTCTCAGAGCGCAGAATTTCTGAAGGCTTTGCCTCCGCAAGTAGGAGTGATGCAACAGCTCAAAAGAAAGATTGTATGGACGCTTGTGCCGCATGTGGCGCATTTGATGAACATTGGGATTACAAGAAGAGAATTTGTTTTAGGTGTGCAGTCGTGCTGATTGTCAGAGTGGGCAAATGCTTTGGAAAATTTGTATAAATGCTTATAAAAAGATTGATGGCGCTGAGAAACTATAAATATTATACTCTTATACTTTCTAAAGATGTATACAGAATTGACCTTTTAACTAAAAAGAAAGAGAGTCTATTTTGCAATATTTTTTCTTGCGCGCTAGGTGTGTAAGTGGATTATTATTTTTTCTATCATGATTTTTTTGTGTACGCATGTTTTTGATCAAGAAAGAGGAAAAAGTGTGTTACCATGCATTGACATTTTGTTATCATTATTGCTTTGAATATGACAAAGAGGGAAGGTGCAAACAATGCAAAATATAATGATCCTATTTATTCTGATTGTGTTACAGACGCACAGTGTGTACTCATGTGATCTGAGAGAAGATGCAGTAATATCTATAAAGAGGCTTGCGAAAAAACATCATCGATCATGCAAGGTGGCGGATCAATTGATTGACTCTTTTGATTTTTTGATTCATAACAGCTGTCCACATTTAAAAAAGTGGAATGCGGAAGAGCTTTTAGACGTAAAAAAGCAAAATCCTCTGCAAGCATTGATAGAATTTAGAGAAAGTCTTGTTCAAGATGTAAGCTTTTTTCGGGATAATTTTTCTTCATGGTGTAGACGAAGCCAAGAGGCTTTCTTAGGACTCCAGCGTCTATTGAAGCAGGGTGACGATGTTGATAAGGATGATGGCGAAAAAGAGGACGTGTTAAAAGCTCCTGTGCAGTGTAAAGATGTGAGCGACGCTTTGCAAAATTTGTTGCAATGCATCAACAGTCATGCGCGTTTGGCCGAAAATCGGCAGCAATATATGGCTGGGAAGGAAAGAAATATTTTTGGAGCTGAGCGCTCCGATGTGAGGGACGCCTGGGAGCGCTATGTTTTCTGTATAATTGAGAATCAAGGAATGATGCACAGATTCCGATCTAACGCTCTCATGATGGTGCAACAAGAGAACGATTTTTCTGTTGAATGCGCATTGATGCAGTATCTATTAATGCAGAAAAAAGGGGAGAAAGAAGCACCAAGGGTGGAAAAATCGCAAATGCCTTGTATTCCGCAAAAGAGGTCAGCTGTAGGGACCATCGCCCGTGGCTGTGCTGAAGGCGTGATGTTAGCAGCTGCGATCGGTGTAAGTGTGGGTGTTTTATACTATTTGTCTACTTTGTTGGAAAAAGAGGTTGTCGCGCCTGACGATATTTCCTCTTCCCTCCTCGGCCTTCAAGACTAGGACAAAATTTTTTTGATATGGAATTATAGAGAAGTAAAATTCTTCTGTATTCTCTAAAAATTTTACGATATTGCGCTTATATTCGTTTGTAGCGCATGGTAAAGGAAACACATGGCCAGTGTCCGGGAAAATGTGCAAAGGTTGCTAAGTCTTTTAGGTTCATGATTTCTTGCGATGTAATAATGAGGTCAGATGTTTGAGCTGTGGATGCACTCCACTGCGGTGTGTGTTGTGCGGATAGACCAATATTTTCATGAGAAACGGATGTGTTGTGTGTGCCAAAAGATCGCGAAACCCAGTGAGCTGTATCAGCGTTGGGAGAGCGAAACGCGATCTTTGTTTCAAAGAAATCTAACAGTACTTGATAGGTGGTGCGCCCATAACGTTTTTCTAGCTGTGCGAGGCTTGAATGCATGCTGCCAAAGTGGTTCCATTTGCGTCCTTCTGCTGTGCATGAAGTCGCTTATATTGCGCAAGATGTGGTGGTCAGATTCAAATGCAGTGATCACAAGACGGCGGACGGCGTATCTCTTAGAAATCAAACTATACGTGATTTTCTCAAAAGGAAGTGTAGCGCTCGATGCGTATAATTAATAAAAAGTGTGATTTTGCGTTGTGAATAGATCCAATTTTTGGTTAATACGCTGTTTGCGCAACAGTTGTGAGAACCAATCGTGATATAATATTGGATGTGTAGATTAAGAAAGTAGGCCAGTTGGCTGCAATGTTGGGGGCAAGAAAAAATGCGCAATTTGTTTTTATTAATGGTGATCGCTTTGAATGCGCGTGCGGCAGGCGACCTCATTTCGTTGAGTGATCAAAGAATGATGGATCCTGATCGAGCGCGCGTACAAGTAAGGGTGCGTAAGTATATGAGTTGTGCGAGCGATATGTGGTATTTATTGAAAAACAGAGACATGCTAGAGCAGTTAGGTCGTGATGTGCATTTTCTTGACAAATGTTTGAAGCATTTTTCGGATTCTGTCAACGACGCTATATCAGGTGTGTGCAAAGACATGTTTGTTGGCAAAGAGATTGTGTGGGCGTCAGAGGGTGGTGCTTTGAATTTGTACGAAATATTAGGTGAGCGCAAATACAGGGTTGTTTGCAGAGAGATTTTGTCAGAGTCAGAGGGTGGCGCTTTGAATTTGTACGAACAAACCCTTAACACCCTTAGTGCTCAAAAATGCACAGGCTCTCTCCGTGCTTATATTGCGCCTAGGAACAGTTTGTTAGATTTTCGGAAAAAAATGCTAAAGCAAAAAGTGTCAATAAGATCTGCTGTATGTTACTTATGTGACTTGGCATGCAAGCTTATGACCGTAGAGATTATCTTCGGATTGCAACCTGTATTGAAGATTTCTATACAAGGCATAGCGGCGTATATTAATGACCGTCTGGAATGTTTACGCTTTCCCCCCTATAAAGGTGTGAATACAGATACCCTGAACGCTCTTCTGATATCGATTACGCGCGGGAAAAGTGATTTTCAGATCAAAAACGGCTCTGTTGTTGCATCAGGAAGGGTGTGCCTTTTGGAGGAAAAGGCGCATGGATTGCACAGAGGTCTGCACCCGCCTGTTATGGAGCGAAGGTTGCTTGCAACATACTATTATCTAGATGAACCACCTTTTCGCAAAACAAGAGCTGCGTTTGGTGTACTGATCAAGTTTGGATTGTGCATTCCAGAGGTTCAAGCTTTGCAATCCTCCATGGACGAAGCAGAAAGGATTCCGGGCTATCTCTACCATGCACCCTTGACACAACTTGCGCTAAATGAATTTTTACAAAAATCTGGCAAAGCGCTTATTGTGCAAACGCTTGTGCTAAAGGATATGCCAAAAACAGTTGAGCGTATTGTGTTAGATATGAAAAATAACTTGAAAAAAAACAAAAAAGGAAATTATGAGCTTTATAAAGATGTTGCTTCTGCAGCTATCACAAGAGATGATCTTGTGGCGTTAGAGGGAGCGATTATGGAAAATGATTCCTATATGGTGTTTAGCACTGCCCGCCTAAAGCCTAAAACGGTTTGTGCTGCAGAGCCGTCAGCACAATTGCTTTTGGGAATACGTGTGTACATAAAGGAAGTGCTTTCCGTGATGCAAAGACAGAAGGAGGCTATTGTGGGTGGTGCTAAGGTCCGTCAGAAGTGCCACATTCAGCTAAAGGAAATGCTGATGCAAAGACAGAAGGAGGCTATTGTGGGTGGTGCTAAGATCCGTCAGGAGTGCCACATGCAGCCTCTGGTTGCGCAAAGAGTGCAAAATATAAAGCAAATGAGTGAGGGTATTGAGAGGGAATTTAGAGATTTGCATAGAAAGATAGGCATTCTTTACCATTTCGCTGAAAGACTCAATCTTGACTCAAAAAATTGTTTTACCCAGCAGCCTGTTAATATGATACTGATGTTTTTGAGATCTTTGGGAGTGCAGACGCCATGTCTGGTGCATACAGCGCACGCGGCTCAGAGCATTTTCGCTTCTATTTGCCATAAAGGCTTGGGAAAGGTTGACCTAGCTACTGATTTTGGAGGTTTGAGAGATCAGCTATTAGAGATTTATACTGCATTGCAAGATGTGAAACCTGTTTCGTGAGTTGTGCAATCTGACATTGCACATTTTCCCATTTTTATGAATGCAATTTCATTGAGAGAGAAAAAATCGTTGACGAGTGCAGAGGTCAATTCATAAAATATTGACCCGAAGAAGGGTGTTGTTCTGATGTGGGAGGCAAGATTCCAGTATCTTATTTTTCCTGTCCTGTTGAAGAAGATTTTTGCAATGAAGCACTTGTGCCAAAATAAGGAGATTGTGTTCTGCATATTTTGAAAGGTATTTTGCATTCTTGAAAACTAAAAAGGATTAAGATTATTATTTTCTTATTTGTCAAAAGTGCGCTTATATTCGTTTGTAGCGCATGGTAAAGGAAACACATGGCCAGTGTCCGGGAAAGTGTGCAAAGGCTTCTAAGTCTTTTAGGTTCATGATTTCTTGCGGTGTAATAATGGGCGCAGAGGTTTGAGATGTGGATGCACTCCACTGTGGTGTGTGTTGTGCGGATAGACCAATGTTTTCATGAGAAACGGATGTGTTGTGTGTGCCAAAAGATCGCGAAATCCAGTGAGCTGTATCAGCGTTGGGAGAGCGAAACGCGATCTTTGTTCCAAATAAATCTAATAATACTTGAGATGTGGTGCGCCCATAACGTTCTTCTAGCTGTGCGAGGCTTTGAATGCATGCTACCAAAGCGGCTCCGTATTTGCGTCCTTCTGCTGCGAATGTTGTGAGTGTGGGAAGTTTCTGAAGAGCGGGCAGTTCATCCAAAATAATCCATGATCGTGCTAGAGTGTTGGGATTCTGGCGCATAAGAGCGCGCAGAGTGGTATCAATAACCGCTGAAATAATCGGCAATAGCGCAGTGCGGTGATGAGGCTCTGTTGTGAGAAACAGCCAGGATGGATCTGGGTCAGTCACCCATTTTTGTATAGAAAAAGAAGGGGCGTGATTGGTGGAAAATTCTTGCCGGCGCAGGTAGCGGTTTTTAGTTTTTCGGTCTTGAATAATTTCTTGCGGAGTTTTAAGAAAGCGCAATCCTTGCGTTTGTCCATTAAGATGCGCAACGATGGATCCTGCCGTTTTATCGGCTTCTTTTGTTAACAGCGTTTGAGCGGGTGTGGTGGATAAGATATCAATAAGGTTTGGCAGAGATGTTTCAAAAAGAAGAGAGCGCAGATGTGGTATTCCCCCTGTTTGGCTTAATGTCATAATTGTGCGCAAAACGGTTTGTGCTGCGTGTGACCAAAAAGGATCAGATCCTTGGTGAGGAATCATGGTGTTGGCAAAATGTGCAAAATCTTCATCTGTTTTGTAATCTTCAAAAACATCCCAAGCATGTGTGCTAGGGTCTGATGGATGAAAAAGCACATCCTCTTTGCGCATCCAGTGCTGTGTGATAATGCCAGTGGCGTCTACGACTAAGGCTTTATGATTGTTTCGTCTAATATGTGAAAGCATATGATAAAGAGCGTTACTTTTTCCTGATCCTGTTGTTCCAACCAAAAGAGTATGTTGTGTTTCTGTTCCTTTGATGAGAGGAAGACGATCTATTTTTATGGGAGAGGTTTTTCGTGCAAGCCATAAAGAGCTGCGAAACCTCCATAAGGAGGAAAGGCGTGATTGAGATTGGTGTTTTTGTTTGCGAGTGTATCCATAAATTATCCATATGAGGCATAAGCTCCCGGTTATTTTAAAAGCAAACCAGATGCTTTTTGCATAGGTAACACATAAGTTATTTTTCACTGATGACCACAGCAGTTGTACCGATGACAGATTATTCCAGATGTGTGGTTTGTACAGAGTTCGCTTCCACAATATGGGAGATTGTGGCATCCAGGCAGGAAGAAGTGAAGCGAATGCATTGGTAATTTTGAGCATCAAAAAATGCCAAAACCACATCTTTTGCTGCAGGCATATATAAACAAAAGAGCATAAAAATGAAGCGAAAAATAGTCGTGCTACACGCATAATAATTAAGCGATAGGTTTGTGTGCTGTGGGTGAAAAGAAGGGCGCCTTTTTTAAGCATTATGAAGATCCTTTATCGATAGATTCTGGTGGTGGGGTGTGGTTGCGAAACATCTTCTTTATGACGTGATTAATGTCTGCGCTAATGTCTTGCGCTGCACGATTGGAAAGAGGGTCGTTTTGTTTGTTTTGTAATGCTTGCTGTGATTGATGTGTCCAGAAGTTTTCTAAAATATTCGATCGTTGCTGCTGTTGATTGTTGAGGAGATGAATGGCTTCGTGGCGAGAGAGATTTTTATGCTCCATAGTAAATCGCAAAAATTCTTCGGTTTGATCGTATGATACGCCTTTGTGTTGAGAGGAGATGCGCTGAGATGCTTCTGAGAGAAGATGCGTTTTTGTATTGGATGCTTGCCAGGAATCTAGAGCTTGCCTGCTTGTTTGTAAAAGAGATCGCAGATCCGATGAAGAGCTTTCTGAATCAGAGGTTGCGTGGTGGACACTTTGTTGGTGAGAAGTGCTCATAATGGTATTCCAGCTATCTTGTACAGAAAACTGTTTTGCTTGTTGTTGAATATCTTCTATGGCTTGTTGTGTTTGTGAGTTTTGAGCACTTTCTTGTGTGTAGGATGGCCCAAATAGTTTTGGTAAAGGAAGCGACATGGACATACCCCACGCTATGCGTTGAGCTTCTTGGGCGCTGAATCCATGTGATCGGGAAAGATAATCTTGAAAAGATGTGATGTTTTGTACAGCCTTGAGGTGATCACGATTGTGAGAAAGAGAAGAATTATTGCTGGATGTGTTGCTGGTGTTTATAGCGGAATGTTCTTGTTTGGCGAGAGAAGTGGCTTGATCGCTGATGTTTTGAAACTGCTCAGAGAATTGTTCCGCTTGTTGTTGGTGAATGGCGGATTCTTGTTGAAAAATAGTGCTTAGTGAGTCATCCGTTTTAACGGAGAACTCCAGTTGGGAAAGGGTAATGCCGGGACCTTGTTGTGTGATAGCGTGGCTATTGGCAAATGAGGAGTGAATGGATCCATCGTTTCCTACAAAAGAAGATCCTTCTCCTTGATGGTGAGGGCGTGTGTTGTGTTGAAAAGCTTGTTGCTGGTGTGCGGCGTGTGTGTTAGTAGAAGTATTGCTAAGGCTGAAATTTCCGCTTGATAGTTGGTGAGCTTGCTGAGAGGCTAGAGATTGTATTTGTGTTCCTAAATGGTGAGCTAAGTGCAAAATAGCGCCGGCTCCTCCTTTCAGCATCATGTAGGAAATAGCGGGAACAGAAAGGGCAAACAGACCTGCAATATCGACAATATGTGCATGAGAAGAAAAAAACTCATGTGCTGTTGCGAGTGAAGGGGTGCCTTGTGGAGGTGAATGCGCTGAGGTCATAATCATGTTGAGTATGGTAAAGAAAAAAGGCCATGACTGCATCCATGCAAAAAGGCCCATAAAGGTTATGAACGTTTTCCATCCTCCTGGTAAAAGCGCTAAAAGAGCGACAAAGACAAAAGAAGCGTAAGCCAGAGCTTCCAAAAACGTTTTGAGGGCCGGAAGAAATTCTTCAGCAATGCGAAAACCCAGCTGTGCGCTCCAGTGCTGCTGCATGCGTGATTGGCCATAAATAAGATTAAGGCCTGGCGGATTTTCTGAAGCAAGGGCATTACATACCATAACGTGCACCAGATCTTGGCTGGAAAAAAGAGCTTGTTGTTGGGTAGCGTTACCGAGAAAGGATGTCGGGTGTGTTAAAGGGTGAGCGTGCTTGAGAAGGTGCTCTCTTTGTTGAGAAGCTTGTGTTAGCGCTGTGTCTAGCATAGGAATAGCTTGTTGGCAGGAAACAAAAGAAGTGCTTCCTTCTTTCCTCCAGTAAAATCCAAGAGTTGGGTGAGCGGATTGTTTAATAGTTTCCCAAACGTTTTTGCTTTTCTTGAGATCGTTAAAGGAAAGATTTGTGCCTATAAGTGCGTGTTGCACAACGCAGCGTTTAATAAAAAGAGAAAAGTTTAAGGCTGATTCGTGATTGAGGGGAGGGGGTTTATTGGCAGACAGTGCAAAGCGTGAACCAAATACGAGTCCTGTTTCGTGATAGGGATGATGATGAGGTATGGTGAAAGATGTTTCGGCCTCTTTGGTGAGAGCATGCACACCTGAGCTAATGGTGGAGGCCATAATTCCTAGAGCCCAGGGCACGTTGGAAACAACGTGATGTCTTTGCGTAATGGTGTCATGAATCATGAGTGTGGTGGTGGGAATAAACAGTGCGTGACTGGCAAACACAAACCACATAAAGATAGCCGCTCCGTGCCAAACGGATTGGCGTATATGTGCGTGAGCAATAGCCCATATAACGCTAATAAGTCCAAAAAATCTCATGTATCCTGGGATAGTATTAGCGCCAAATACCATGGCGAGGGAATTAAAAATGTGCGTGAGGAGTGTGCCTCCTCCGTAAGTCCATAGTGTCATCATATTCTTTTTTTCGTATAGCGAAAAGAGCGTTATGATATAACAAAACGACAATGCCTTTGGGTCTTTCCGCGTGTACCCTAGATTGCAACCATCCTAATGTGTAGAGGCGGTGTTGTCAAGTTTGTGATTTGGTCTTTGCGATGATAGTGGAATCATTGTTGCAGTATTAGGAAACAATGTGTGATGATTTTTTTGCAAAAATATTGCGTTCAAATGAATGGCAGTGTACTGATAGAGAATATATGTGTGCAAAAAAGAGTGTTGTACGGTAAAATTGTAAAGGATATTTGGCATACTCAGGAGATCAAAAATGGTCACTTTACCTTTATTATTAATGATAGTTTTGAATGTGTGGGCTGGCACATCTTCCGATTCATGGGGTGATCAAGGGAGGACTACAGATGATGCTGCGCAAGCACTTTCTTTGGACAAAGCTGTGCGATCTGCAAAGCGCCAAAGACAAGATGATGTCATAGAATGTCAGAAAAAGAGGATAGAGACAGCAAGACTGCATCCTTGTGCTAGTATGAAAAATGAGGAAAAAGAGCTGTATTTTCCAAGCGCTGAATATCCTGATTTGTTGCCTGATGACTTATGTCCTGAAAAGGAAGTTGTACAATATATCCGGGATGCTTTGGATAACAAAAACTTGGACCCATCTGTGAGTGGAAAATTCCGATTGGAGATATGGCTTAGAGACGCTTTTTTTGCAGAAAAGAAATGGCCAAACACATTGATCACATATCCATTTGCTAGAGCTCTTATGGATAAGTCTATGAATCTTCAGGACGCATCTGTTTGGAAGAAGCATCAATATACTAGTGAGATATTAAAAGTTATGTCGCAAATCCATGGCATTTTTTGTTGGGAAGCTCAACAATCATCGCTGTCTCCAGAGTGTGTAGATGCACTTCCGAGATGGAAGGAAGAGAAGGAATACCCTAATGTGAAGAAAATCTTGCACTCGTGGATGCAAGGACCGTTTCCGGATTCTTTTTGTGGAAACATTATATTTTTCATGCAAAATAGAGCAAGATTAGAGTCCTTTGGTTGTGATATGAAGTTTCTTGACGATTGCCAGAACCATTTGCCGGCTTTGCTTGACCATTCTAGGCCAGGCGCTCTCAAATACAGAGAGTTTTATAGAGATGTTTTCAGAAATCAAAGTATTTACAAAAAAAAGATTTGCGATTTTCAGACAAATATATATGAATGTGCAGCATGTCCAGAAATTGCAATTGGTGACCCGCATCAAAATAGTTTAGAGCATATACAATATTATACGTATATTCCGGCATGTCTTGAAAACTTGCAAAAGATTGTTAAGCATCCTGCAGCAAGGTGGCTCTTTGGTTTGGCAGAGGCGCTCATGACTGCAGATATTATTTTGGGCCATCTCCCTGAGGGCACACTTTCCGTACAAGGAATAGCGGCATACATTAATGACCGTCTGGAATATGTGCAATTTCACCCGGATTATCGTGGTATGAATACAAACACGCTCAATGCTTGTGTGCAGATGCTGACGCGCAATGGAATGAATGTTTATATGCGCATCGAGGATCAAGAGGTAAGATTTGAGGAAGGTGGGGTGGCACATCCTTTAAATCAAAAAAAGCATGGATTGCGATGGGGTGTGCACCCGTTTATTCTGGATCAAGGGTGGTGGCCAAGACACTTCGATCAAGGTAGTAAGCATTTCTTAAAAACAAAACTTGCAATAGATGGTTTGACAAAGTTTGGAGTATCCAATGCTGCTGTGGAAAGCTTGAAATCATCCATGGATGCACAAGGTCAGATACCAATTGCTCTATACTATAATCCTTTGACGGAAGATGCGCTTAATGCCTTTCTGCAGCAATGTGGGAAGGAGCCTGCTGTGTTTGCACCTGCACTGAATGGTGCGAAAAGAACAGTTGAGTGTATTTTGCACGATATGAAGTTTCTCTGGGAGGTCGGTGCAGAGGTGCAATATGTTTGTTACCATGAATTTTTTGCTTATGATAGGGTCACCACACGTGCTGATCTTGCAGCGTTAGCCGAAACAATGATAGTGTACGGTGATTTGAAGCTTCAAGATCCTTTTGCTGCTTTTTTGTTAGTGCGTGCATACATAGAAAAGGTGGTATTGCCCAATATGCTAGAGGAGAAGAGAGCTATTTTGTTTGCGCGACAACAAATAGAGCGTCTTTCTGATCAAAGCGGGCAAATGGAATATGTATCTGAGCTGCGAGAGGCGACTGAACAGTGCTATACAGAGTTTCAAAGAAAAAAACAAATCCTTGATTTTTTCTGCGACAAACAAGATCTTCCGCCAGGAGAGTGTTTGCTTTTCCAACATGCTAACATGCTCGTGCTATTTTTGAGCGCCTTAGGAGTAGTGAAATTACCTTGCGCATGTACAGTGATAGAGGCACAGGATATCATTTCTGAAATTAGCGATGGATGCCCTTTGCAGAAGGATCTGAAACTCTATTATAAAGATTCGAAAATGTCTCTGGCAGACCTTTCTATCTAAACAAATTCTTTTGTGCGCGTTTTTCTTAGATATGCTAATCGAGGTTTAGAAACTGTAGTGGTAGTGTTTGTGAGAAGTATGATGTTAGAGTGTTTTTATGAAGAATGTTAAAAAATTTTGTTTTCCGCTGTTTTTGATTTCACAGGCGTTGTGGTCTGCTGCATTCAGGGTATGCGTGATGAATGAGAGCAAAGCTATAGAAGAGGAGAGAGCGAAGTGCGAATCTGCAGAGTAGCAAACTCGCGATACAAAAACAGTATCGCTGTACAAATTTCATGAAGCAAATATTGAGATTGTGGTAGAAAGGTCCTTTTGCAGATTTTTTGCTGGAAATCTTATTTTTTAATGGAACACAAAGCCAGGCTAGAGTATCTTGGCTGTGATATGCAATTGTCTTGAAGGTTGTGGCCGTGATTTGCTATACCCTCGTCAGGAAAAAGCACAACAGCTATCTCAAAGAGCAAGATTTTAGTATCATGACTGGTATGGTCATAAAATTCTAGGCGCTTTTTTGTCCTTGCAGTGTTGCTTAAATAAAGATCCGCGCACTGTTGGATAATGTTTTTTTTGTCAAAATGTAATTTTTCTGATAAAATTTCTTGAATGCTGTATGAGATGATATGAAAATGCGAAATTTACTTTTATTGATAATGATAGTTTTGAATGTGTGCGCTAGCACCTCTTCTCCCATTTTATGGGATGATCAAAGAATGATTACAGATGATGTTGAGCAAGCATTGTTGCTGAATAATGATAGTTTTGTATTGATTGAGAAGAGTGAGTTTGAGCGATGGGATCTTTCAAAAAGGATCACGCGCAAAAGGCTTAAAATTAAGATGAGGTTGAGAAGCAAGCTAAGGTTAAGGTGGATTCAGCGGTTAAGGTGGAGTCAGCGGTCTGTCAGAAGGAGTCGGATTAGAGATGCTGTGGAGATGAGCAAGAAGCAAGAGGAAGAACGGTTTTTTCAAGAAGAAAAGCCCGCTTTATTGCCCGATTATTTATGTCCTGAACCGGAAGTTGCGCAATGCATACGGAGGTTTTTGGATAGAGGAAAATTTGCGAAAGATATGGGCAAAAAAAACGACCGATTGCATTCATGGCTTTCTGAAGCTTTTGCGGCAGAAAAACAATGGGAAAACGAACTTATCACATACCCATTTTCTATAGATCTTATGCGAGAATCCGTGAATCTTGAAGACGAATTCGTTTGGAGTGCTCATCAATATACCAGAGAGATATTAGAAGTTATGTCGAGACTTCATGGCATTTTTTGTTGGGAGTATCAACAGTCATCCCTTTCCCCAAAATGCGTAGGAGCAATCAAGAGATGGAAAGAAGAGGATAAGTATCCTAATGCGAAGAAAATCTTGCGTGCGTGGAAGAAAGGCCCTTTTCCTGACTCTTTTTGTGGCAACATTATGTTTTTTATGCAAAATAGAGCAAGGCTAGAGTCCTTTGGTTGTGATATGAAGTTTCTTGACGATTGCCGCCATCATTTGCCCGCTTTGCTTGATCATGTTTGGCAAGATTCTACCAAATACAGAGCGTTTTACAGAGATGTTCTGTGGTTAAAGCCAGATTATTACAAAAAACAGACTTCCGATCTCGCGCAAATTACATGTAGTAAAGAGTATATAGAATATTATAAGTATCCTCTGCGATGTCTTCAACATTTTTGCAGAGGTCTTAAAGATGTTAAAAGAGGTGCTCAGTATGATGCTGCAATGTGGTTCTGTGGTTTGGCAAAGAATCTCATGATTGCAGATATTCTCTTGGGCAAGCGCCCTGCCTTAACATTTTCCATACAAGGAATAGCTGCATACATTAATGACCGGCTGGAATATGTACAATTTCACCCGAATTATTATGGTCTGAATACAGACACACTCAATGCTCTGGTGCTTTTTGCGACGGGAAACGGAAGAGATGTCCAGCTCATAGGAGGAGAATTGCAAGAATGTGGAGCAGTACATTCTTTGAATAAAAAAAGGCATGGATTGAAATGGGGTTTGCTCCACTCTGTTCTGCGTCAAAATTGGTTCCCGCTCTACTACGGTAAAGGTACTGAGTCTTTCGGTAGAACAAAAATTGCGATAGGTGCGTTGACAAAGTTTGGAGTGTCCGGTGTAGTTGTGGAAGGTTTGCAATCAACGATGGATGAAGTAGGCGTGATCCCAAGCTACCTGTACCATAATCCTTTGACAGAATACGCGCTTAATGCCTTTCTTCGGAAATTTGGGAAGGAGGGTGTTGTGTGTGCGCCTGAACTGAATGATGCGCAAAGAACCGTTGAGTGTATTTTGCGCGATAATTTTGCTTTGATAGAGCATAGACCTCTTCAATTTTTCTGCGCAAGACAAAGTCTTCAATCAGAGGATTGTTTGCTTTTCCATCTGACATAACAAAACGACAATGCCTTTGGGTCTTGCCGCGTGTACCCTAGATTGAAGCCATCCTAATGTGTGGAGGCGGCGTTGTCAAGTTTGTGATTTGGTCTTTGCGATGATAGTGGCAGCACTGATTCAATATTAGGGAACAATGCGTGCTAATTTTTCCCAAAGGCATGTTTCTTTGTCAAATGTATAATCTGTGATAGACTGAAAAATCTGGTGATATTTATGTTTGTTTTTAAAGTTTTTCTATGTGTGATGATTTGTGCACAGGCGTTGTGGTGCGCTAATGATCAGTGTCTTGAGGGCGGTGCAGGTATCTATTGCAACGCACAAGAGGTCGAAGATCTGATAAATACTTTTATAAATAAAAAGGTTCAAGTCTGTCAATTTTTAAATTGTCCATTAGACGCAGACAGAGTGTTTCAGGCATACCGTATATTAGTTGTAGCACAATTTCAAGTATCTCACGATAACAAGGTGGTATGTGCCTTCAAAGAAGGCGTGTATGTGGATATGCTGGGCGAGGTGAAGGGCCATTTAAAAAATCTGCTTGATTTGATGAGCGAAAACCGTGACAGACTTTCGACTGATCATCAACGGAAGTTAGATGAGCATGTTTCGGATCTTTCTGCTCAAAAAGAAAAAATTGAGCAATGTCAGAAAAAATGCACTGACTCACAGAGCAAGATCGCAGATGTGGTTGTGAGATGGTTGAAAGCATAATGAGCCGCTGATAGATCAAAAATGCCTCATCAGAGTTTGGAGGTAGTTCTTAACTGATCGCAGAAAATACTTTGCTTTTAATCAGGAAAGATTTGTTATGCAGATTTCCAAAAGATTTTTGTGGTGTTTTGGGTGCACAAGTGTTGTGGTGCGCTGGTAGCTTGGAGACTTAAGTGTGACGGTTAGCGAAGAGAGTGTTATGTTGGGCTCAAATGCCTTGAAAATCAGCGTCCTAAATGATGGGAAAAGATACAGACTAAAATGATAAAAATGTATCTATCTATAGCACTTCAGCTGTGTGTTGCTGCATAATGTTTTGCACGGTGTCTTCTCCTACAAAAAATAAACTCGCTACATCGTCAGGAGATGCGAGGACATAAAAAATCAGGCACAAGAGCAAGAGCTCGTCATGATTAAGTGAAAGATTTATCACACACGCATCGATTATTGCTCAACACTGTAGATGAGGCGTTTTTTTTCATAAAGAGAGTTTTTGCAAAGGGTTTGTATTTCTTGCAAATTTCCAATAAAGAGCAGAGTATTGCTGAAAAATGTTTGTGATCTGCTATAATTAAAAAGATCTTTGCTCTTTGGAGTACTCAGGAGATAAAAAATGCGGAATTTACTTTTATTACTAATGATAGTTTTGAATATGTGCGCTGGCGCCTCTGATTCATGGGATGATCCAGGGATTCCTACAGATGATTCGGATGCGGTTAAGCGATGTGCAAAGAGGAGCGCGAGCGCAAGACTACCTCAAGAAGGGGAGAGTAGCGTGAAAAGAGAGTGCCGTTGTCCTGAGGGAACACAACAGGAAACGAGGAGTGAGAGAGAAGGACTGCATTCTTGTGCCATAAAAAATGATCAGGAAAAAGAGCTGTATTTTCAAACCGCTGAATACCTTGATTGGTTGCCTGATGACTTAGGTCCTGAGCGGGAAGTTGCACAATGTATCAAGAGTTTTTTGGATAAAGAAGAATCTTTTCAAGAGAAGATTCTAATGAAAACCCGACTTCGTTTATGGATGAGTGAATCTTTTTTGAAAGCAGAACGATACCTAAACTTGAGCACATACCCATTGGCTAAAGCTCTTATGGACAACACCATGAATCTTATGGACGAATCCGTTTTGCAAGGTCAGAAATATGCCAACGAGATATTAAAAGTTCTGTGCAAAATCTATGGCATTTTTTGTTGGGAGTCTAAACAATCATCGCTGTCTCCAGACTGTGTAGCTGCGCTTCCGAGGTGGAAAGAAGAGAAGGCGTATCCTAATGTGAAGAAAATCCTGCACTCGTGGAAGGAAGGGCCGTTTCCGGAGTCTTTTTGTGCAAACACTATGTTTTTAATGCAAAACAGAGCAAGGCTAGAGTCCTTTGGTTGTGATATGAATTTCCTTGATGATTGCAAGAATCATTTGCCGGATTTACTTGAACCGTTTAGGCCAGGCGCTTGCAAATACAGCAAGTTTTACAGAGATGTTTTTAGCAATCCAGGTGTTTACAAAAAAAAGATTTGCGATCTCAGGGCAAATCTCACAGCATGTGAGCACAGTAGTGTGCCGCATATACAATATTGTGTGACCCCTTTAAGCTATCTTGAATATTTTCAAAATGGTGTTGACCCTTCTGCAGCTGTAGATGCAGTAAAGTGCTTATGTGGTTTGGCAGAAGGGCTCATGGTTGCAGAGATTATCTTGGGCCAGTGCCCTGAGTTCCAACCTTCCGCACAAGGAATAGCGGCATACATTAATGACCGGCTGGAATATGTACAATTTCACCCGGATTATCATGGTATGAATACCGCTACTCTCAATGCTCTGATGCTTCTGATAACGAGCGATGGAATAGATGTGCGGCTGGCTATGAGCAATCAAGCCATAGGATTTGCCAGATTTGGTGCGGTACATCCTTTAAATCAAAAAAGTCATGGATTGAAAAGGGGTATTCTCCCGTTTCTTCTGGATCAAGAGTGGTGGCCAAAACACTTCGCGCACGATAGTGGGCATTTCTTAAAAACAAAATCTGCTATAGGTGGGCTGACAAAGTTTGGAGTATCCAGTGATGTGGTGAAAAGTTTGCAATCGTCCATGGATGAGAAAGGTATGATCCCAATCTCTCTGTACTATAATCCTTTGACGGAAGATGCGCTTAATGCCTTTCTTAAGCAATGTGGGAAGGAGCCTGCAGTGTTTGGGTCTGCACTGAATGTTGAGCAAAGAATGGTTGAGTGTATTCTGCACGATATGAAGCTGCCTTGCCCAGAAAGTGCAGAGGTACAATATGTTCGTTACAGGGAATTTTTTGCTTGTGATAGAGTCATCACATTAGATGATCTCGCAATGTTATCAGAAGTGATGATACAGTATGATGATGTGAGGTCTGCAAACCCTTTTGGTAATTTTTTGATAGCATGTGCGTACATAGAAGAGACGGTATTGCCCAAGATGCTAGAGGATAAAAAGGCTATTTTGTGTGAGAGCAACAAAACTGAACCTCTTGCTGATCAAAGCGGGCAGAATGAACAGCGCTATGCAGATTTTCAAAGAAAAAAAGAAATCCTTGATTTTTTCTGCAAAAAACAAGATCTTCCGCCAGCAGAGTGTTTGATTTTCCAGCATACTAACATGCTGGTGTTCTTTTTGAGATCCCTAGGCGTAGAGTTATCACATTTAGCTCATACGAGTAGAGAGGCTTATGATATTATGATTGAAGTTTTGGATAGATGCCCTTTACAGAATGATCTGGCTCTCCATTATAAAGATTCGAAACTGTCTCTGGACGCCCTTTCTCTTGATTGAGGGTTGATATGATCGCACAATGTAAGAAGTGCAAGAGGACTTTTGCAGCAATCCTTGAAGAGCAATGGCCCGGATCTGCTCGTATAAGAGCAGCGCGCTTACTCTAGATTGGCCACCCTAATGTGTGGAGGGGTTGTTTTAATTTTGTGCTTTGGTCTTTGCAATAATAGTGAATGTATCTATCTATAGCACTTAAGCTGTGTGTTGCTGCATAATGTTTTGCACGGTGTCTTCTCCTACAAAAAATAAACTCGCTACATCGTCAGGAGATGCGAGGACATAAAAAATCAGGCACAAGAGCAAGAGCTCGTCATGATTAAGTGAAAGATTTATCACACACGCATCGATTATTGCTCAACACTGTAGATGAGGCGTTTTTTGTCATAAAGAGAGTTTTTGCAAAGGGTTTGTATTTTTTGCAAATTTCAAAGAAAGAGAAGAATATTGTTGGAAAATATTTGTGATCTGCTATAATGCAGCAAGATGTTTGATCTTTGGAGTACTCAGGAGATAAAAAATGTGGCATTTACTTTTATTAATAATGATAGTTTTGAATGTGTGCGCTGGCACCTCTGCTTCATGGGATGATATGTTTTTTCGTTTGTGCGATGGCACCCTCGCTTCATGGGATTGTCCAGATATTACTAAAGATGATTCGGATGCGGCTAAGCGATGTGCCAAGAGGGGCGCGAGCGAAAGACTACCTCAGGAGGGGAAGAGCCGCGTGAAAAGAGAGCGCCATTCTTGTGCTGTAAAAAATGATCAGGAACAAGAGCTGTATTTTCAAACCGCTGAATACCTTGATTGGTTGCCTGATGACTTAGGTCCTGAGCGGGAAGTTGCACAATGTATCAAGAGTTTTTTGGCTAAAGGAGAATTTTTGCAAGAGAGGCCTTCAATGAAATTCCGATTGAGTTCCTGGTTTCGTGAAGCTTTTTTGGTAGAAAAACTATACCTGAAAACATTGATCACATACCCATTTGCGAGAGGTCTTATGGACAACACCATGAATCTTATGGACGAATCCGTTTGGGAGGGTCATCAATATACCAGCGATATATTCCAAGTTATGTTAAAAATCTATGGCATTTTTTGTTGGGAGTATAAACAATCATCGCTGTTGCCAGAATGTGTAGATGCGCTCCCGAGATGGAAAGAAGAAAAGGCATATCCTAATGTGAAGCAAATCTTGCACTCGTGGAAAGAGGGGCCGTTTCCGGAGTCTTTTTGTGGAAACATTATGTTTTTCATGCAAAACAGAGCAAGGTTAGAGTCCTTTGGTTGTGATATGAATTTCCTTGATGATTGCAAGCATCATTTGCCGGATTCACTTGAACCGTTTAGGCCAGGCGCTTGCAAATACAGCAAGTTTTACAGAGATGTTTTTAGCAATCCAGGTGTTTACAAAAAAAAGATTTACGATCTCATGGAAAATCTCACAGCATGTGAGAAAAGTAGTGCAGAGCATAATAGTAGTGCAGAGCATATACAATGTTATGCAAAACCTCTGCAAGATCTTGAATGTTTTCAAAAGAGTCTTGACCATTCTGCAGCAAGGTGGTTTTTTGGTTTGGCAGAGAGGCTCATGGTTGCAGAGATTCTCTTGGGCTTGCGCCCTAGCTTCCAATCTTCCATACAAGGAATAGCTGCATACATTAATGACCGGCTGGAATATGTACAATTTCACCCGGATTATCATGGTATGAATACCGCCACTCTCAATGAGATGGTGTTTCGGCTGACGAAAAATGCATTAGATCTTCAGCTCATCAAAGGAAGTTTGCAAGAATGCGGTGTGGTCTATCCTTTAAATCAAAAAAGTCATGGATTGAAAAGGGGTATTCTCCCGTTTCTTCTGGATCAAGAATGGTGGCCAAAACACTTCGCGCACGATAGTGGGCATTTCTTACAAACAAAATCTGCGATAGGTGGGCTGACAAAGTTTGGAGTATCCAGTGATGTGGTGAAAAGTTTGCAATCGTCCATGGATGAGAAAGGTATGATCCCAATCTCTCTGTACTATAATCCTTTGACGGAAGATGCTCTTAATGACTTTCTTAAGCAATGTGGGAAGGAGCCTGCAGTGTTTGGGTCTGAACTGAATGTTGAGCAAAGAACGGTTGAGTGTATTCTGCACGATATGAAGCTGCCTTGCCCAGAAAGTGCAGAGGGACAATATGTTCGTTACAGGGAATTTTTTGCTTGTGATAGGGTCATTACACGCAATGATCTCGCAGAGTTAGCAACAGTGATGATACATTACGGTGATTTGAGGTCTGCAAGCCCTTTTGGTAGTTTTTTGATAGTCCGTACGTACATAGAAGAGACGGTATTACCCAAGATGCTAGAGGAGAAAAAGGCTATTTTGTGTGAGAGAAACAAAACTGAGCCTCTTTCTGATCAAAGCGGGCAGAATGAACAGCGCTATGCAGATTTGCAAAGAAAAAAAGAAATCCTTGATTTTTTCTGCGCAAACCAAGAGCTTCCACCAGCAGAGTGTTTGATTTTCCAGCATATTAACATGCTTGTGCTCTTTTTGAGATCCCTAGGAGTAGAGTTATCACATTTAGCACATACGAGGCGAGAGGCTTATGATATTATGACTGAAGTTTTGGATGGATGCTCTTTACAGAATACTCTGCAGATCTATGATAACGATTCGCAACTGTCCTTGGAAGCCCTTTCTCTTGATTGAGGGTTGAATAGCAATGCCCCGGATTTGCGCGCATAAGAGCCGCGTGTTTACTCTAGATTGCCCGCCCTAATTCCGCTGACTTTAATCAAATAATGGTGATACAAGATTGAGAAGAGAAGTGAGGGAGAGAAGGCATTGTCAAAAATCCAATCAAGAAGAGGCGCTCTTTGTCAACATGGCTTTTTTGAGGATCAAGGATTGACGAGGTGTTCTGATGATCAGTGTATTGAGGGCTATGAAAATTTCCATTGCAACGAACAGAGGTTAGAGGTCTGATCAATACTTGCGCAGAAAATAAATCTAAGTTTGTTCGTACTCAGAAATTAGAATTAGATTGCTGTAGTATGTGGTTGAGCGATCAGAAAGAAACAGTTGTGCGCCTTCGATCGCAATAATCGCTCTATCTCAAAAGATGGCAGCTGATCTCTCAACAAACCAAAACCTTTTGAGCGCGTTTCTTAGGTATGCTGAGAGATGTTGAAAAGAGGGTGCTGCAGTTGGCAATATGATTGAGTGATGTGTCCTGCCGAGGTCCGCACATGTGATGATTGTTTTGAAATATGTGCTATTATTTTCAATAAAGAGGGTTGTTATGCAGATTTTAAAAAGGTTTTTATATGTACTGTTTTTGGGAGCACAAGCGTTGTGGTGTGCTGCATCATGGGAAGCACTCGTACAGAGGGCGGAAGATCAGTGTGAAGGCACAGCATCGCTATGTAATAAGAGACTGTTTGCACAATTAAAGATTGATGGCAAAAAAGAGGAAAGATCTGTATTTCCAGTCATAGACGGCCAGCGTGAATGTTTGTCATTATTAGAGTGCTATCTTACAAGAATGAAGGTTGTGATCAAAGATGGCTCGCCGGAGGTTTATGCAGATTACTCTTTGCAACTACAAAGAGTCCAGATGGTGCAGAGCCGACTAAACCTGATGACCCAGCTGGTTAAGAATCATCAGGAGGGGCACGACACCACTAGGGAGGATGTAGACTCAGCGATGGAGCGCCTAGCGAGTGTTGAAAATGAAAACGCTGCGAATCTTAAGGTGACAGAGAGTGTGCTCGTGCGGAGAATGAGAAGGTTGATTGAAAGAACAAAGACGATAATTATGGATAATAGTTGTTTTGAGTGCAATAAGGATAGCAATTGATATGAAAATAATAAAAAATATAACCACGATATGTATGCTGTTTGTCTGTAAAGCGCACAGTGTTGAAGATTGGCAAGAAAAGCTTGGGGATTTTTTGTCCGCGCATACTGCACTAAATGTTTTTTTGCAGAAAGAGATTGGTGCCAAAGATTCTCACTATTCCAATGATTTTATGGAGCAGTGCATTGTATGCTATCAAGAAAAAGAGAGAAAGGTTGCTCCATTTGTTTCAGCTTATAGGAAGAAACCAAGTGTGTGTATGGACGTAGAATTTGCTTTAGAAGATTTCGATTGCTGGCACAAATGCCTCAATATACCGCAAAACTGGAGAAGGTATGTATATCTGCGTGGCAAGGTGATCGTTGCTCTCAATTCTGTAAAAGACAAGCTTGAGAATTCTTGGCGCAACGATTTTTATCAACAAAAACCTATTATCGCTCCTTCTCGAAGGTCTAAAGAAAGTTGGCAGACCTTGAAGGAGTCTGTTCAGCCTTATTTAGACTCTTTAGCTTCGGAAACGAATCTGATGGACAGATGCTTTTATATAAATAAATATGGGACTTTGATCTCCCAGATCACGCCTGTCAGATCAACTAGTGCTCAGGGAGCTATCTAGTTTGAGTTGCAAATATTGCATTGCCGGCACAGGGCAATATCTAACTAAAAGGGAGTGTGATATTATCGGGTGCACTAAAGCTAAATCTGAGCAGTGAATAGAGTATTTTGCAAGATTGTTTCGCGCTAGGTGTGTTGGAAATTTCGAGTGAAGTATTTCATTTTTGGTGGTGATCAAGACTAGAAAATGATCATATGTGCACTGATCGCATTGTAGGCGTCAAGCGCATACGATTTGTATGGTTCGTGCAAAGTCAGCTCTAAAAGTTTGCAGGTATGTTGATATTTTTTTTGAAAAGGCATAAGAAAAAACTGTTTGGATGGATAAGGTGAATGGCGACAGGCACTCTTAAGATTATGCATCATTACAGTGAAGTCTGTCACACAAAATACACAGAGCAGAAATATGCTAGCATATGAAGATGGTTGTGGACAATCATTGATTTAAGACGATAAGGATTGAAGATGAAAATAATAAATATAGTGACTCTATGTATGACTCTTGTATTCCATGCGCAAAGCGCAGATACAGCTCACCTGCAATTAAGCGACCAAAATAGCAGCGATGCTTTGACAAAGGATTTAGAGCCGCTTTGTGCGCTATGTATGATTCGTTCGCTCCATGCGCAAAGCGCAGATACAACTCACCTGCAATCAAGCGACCAAAATAGCAGCAATGCTTTAACAAATCCTTCAGCCCAGATTCGAGCTCTGAGAGGGATTGTTCAAAGGGCTGATCAATTGCGTGTTTTGGATGGCGCTTTGGTTTCACTAGTCTGTGATTTTGTTGCCAAAAAATTTCAACTTGACGATAAAAAATTAAGCAAGAGTGAGGATATGGATTTGAGAAGAAAGTGGTGCACATATATGAATAATTTTAGGATGAATTACAGGGCGCTTTGTCGCAAAGAAGTAAATGGTCTTGCTTTGCTGCGCAAGATTGATCACCAGAGGAATGGCTTTTACGTTAAAGCAGTCACACCTGCGGTTTCTATAGGCATTGCTGATAATTGGAGCGACGTTTGGGATCATTTGCGGCCATATTTTGTTCTGGAGCGGCATCTTAACGCAAAGCAGTGCGAGGTTTGTTCTGATATTTATCTGCAATCCGATCCGTATAATCATCTTGACGCAACGCAGTGTGAGATTTGTTCTAATAGTGATCTGCAATCCGATTCGTTGGAAGATATAGAGAGTCCTCAACGAGCTGTTTCGGAATATAAAGGTATAGAGAGGCATCAAAAAGCTGTGGCGGAATATACACAATATGCCTTTGATAGAACGTGGATGATGACAACATTGCGCCGTAAACTACAAGAGGAAATGTTCAAAGAGCGGAGTTTAGCTGCTGTAAAAAATGATGAAACGAAGACAGTAAGCGCACTTGACTCAGAAATTGAAATTATAAAAAGAGCAAGATTCCTCACACACATAGATAGTGATGGATTTGGGTGCTAAGAATATCAGTGTATTTTTGGCGCATTTTTTTTGAAGAGGGTTCCTTCTCTGTGTTATAATTTTTTATAAATGATGGATGTTTAATGAAGACTTTTAAAATATTGTTAAGTGTGATGGTTTTGAGCGCGCAGGCGTTGTGGTGTGCTACTGATGATGGGGTGGTGTCATGGCGCCCTGTTTGTGGTGCGTCGAAGTATTTTTCAGCGGTAATGGACAATAACATGGATACCCTTTTGTTATACGTATATTTTGAAAATAAGATTGCTGCAATCAATGGACACTTCAAGTTGTTTGAAGGCGCATCTAATGTGCGGGATGTACGCAAAAAATTATTTCAGCAAGCACAGTGGTTTGTGCAAGGAAAAAATTTTTTTCAGAAAGACAACCTTGGTGCTTCCATGTGCTCAGAAGCACAAAGAAAGTTTTACGAGCAGAGTTTGCTCCAGGTAACAATGCAACATGCGGTATTGTTGAGGCAACTAGATGAGGATTTGGATGTAGTAGTGCATGCTGTTTTGCACAAAAAATATTGCACGACTTCTCTTGTGTCCAAACATCTGTTATCTGAGCATGAGATCGACCTTTTGCATGAGAAAAAGCGCGTAAAGGCTCTTCGTGCAAAAGTCACTTCATTGAAAAATGTGCAACATAAAAAATTGCGGAGCAAGCTTAAAAAAAAGAGAACGTCATTGTGCGCGTGTTTAGGTTAATATACTGATCGGGCTCATCTCAGTGGTGGATTTGAATAAGAATATCTTTGTTATGCCAATTGTTAAAAGGTTTTTAAGTGTGATGGTGTTGACCGCGCAGGCGCTGAGCACGCGGTGATAGAAAATGCCAGAGAGTGTTATGCTAGGATCGCACATTGAGAACAGAAGGTCCCTTTGATCCAGAAACAGCTCTGGAAATGTCCAGGGATTGATACAAGACAACCATTGATATCACCTGAGACATTGAGGCAAAAAAATATGTTGTTCCAACAAAGAAGAGCTTTGTTGGAACAAGCAAAGAAGTGTGATCAAGAAAAAGAAATGCAGGTTTTCAAGAGAGAGTGTTTTGCCGCAATACGGAAACAGTTTGGATCTATGCGGACGCTAGAATGTGATTTGCAAAAATCCCTTGAACTGATAAAAGAAAATAAGAGCAAGGTTCCTCGTGATGCGCAATCAAAACTCGACGAATATTATAGACGGTTGAGTAATCAGCTAGCACTCCAGAGAGGTTCTGTTTGAAGACATCTGTCTCCTTGTAAGAGAAACAATGGATGTATTGCAAACGATAGAAGATTGTGTGACAAAGTGAATCTTGTTGTGAATCTATCCTGAGAGATGTTCAGCAGAGGTCATTGCAGTGGTATTGATGGTGAGATTTTGTGATGTTTCTTGCCGAGTATCCTGTACATGTGATTATTTTTAAAATGTGCTATTATTTCGAATGAAGAGGGCTGTTATGCAGATTTTAAAAAGTTTTTTATATGTGTTGGTTTTGGGATCACAAGCGTTTTGTGCAGATATGCAGTTATTGCATCGTGGTTATGAAGGAGTGGTATCCCAATTTAAACGACTATTGAAGGCAGCGGGTAACGAGGAAGAGGAGGGGGGCAAGTCGCCTGTTTGTGCAGATATGCAGTTATTGCATCGTTGTTATGAAGGAGTAGTATCCCACGCACGACTATTGGAGGCAGAGGGCAACGAGGAAGATGATGGGTGCAATTTGCCTGTTTGTGCAGATAGGCAGTTATTGCGTTCTTATGAAGGAGCAGTATCCGAATTAGCACGACTATTGGAGGAAGATAGGAGGAGCAATTCGCCTGTTTGTGCAGATAGGCGGTTATTGCATCTTGGTTATGAAGAAATAATATCCCAATACGCAGGACTATTGGAGGAAGATCTCAACGAGGAAGAGGAGTGCAATTCGCCTATTTGTGCAGATATACAGTCATTGCGTCGTTGTTATGAAGCAATAGTAGGCAAGTTCCAACGACTATTGGAGGAAGATGATTATAAATTGTTAGATCCCACACAGTTATTTGTAGATATATACAACCTGACTGGATTTTCGCAAGTAGTAGAGCAAAATTTCTATAAGGCAGAAAAGCTTGAGTGCGATATCTGTCATACGGAGTGGCAGACCCTAGTAAACAAATGCTCTGATTGGAGGAAACACGCAGATCAGATAAGCAAGGTGGTAGCGGTTGCGGAGCAGAAAAGCTTGAGTGCGATATCTGTCATACGGAGTGGCAGACTCTAGTAAACAAATGCTCTGATTGGAGGAAACACGCATATCAGATAGGCAAGGTGGTAGCGGTTGCGGAAAGGTTGGATCATACGAAGAATTAGAGTCTTGATCCAAAGAAGATAATGACGGATCATAAATTGTGAGGGCAATAAAGATGGTGAGTGATATGAAAATAATAAAAAATATAACCACGATATGTATGTTGTTTGTGTGTCAAGCTCTTGCTGCAGGTTTGCAGAAAGAACTTGAATGTTTTTTGCACGCGCATAGTACACTAAACGATTTTATGCATAAAGATCTTGCAAAAGATCTTGAAGTGTACATTACGAATGTTGGAGAATCAGTAAGAGACGAAAATGTTTTTTTATTTAGACTGGCTTGTCAACAGAAACAAAGTGAGCCTGTGAACCTGGAATTTGCTCTCAAAGATTTTGATAGCTGGACGCGCTATATAGATGAGCCGTCAACCTTGAGAAAGTTTTTATATCTGTCAAGCAAGTTATCCGATCGTCTTCTTTCTCTAGAAAAAGTGATTAACGATCATCTTCAGGATAGCTGTAGTTTGCAGATATTGCAGACAGCTGTTGAACCTTATAGGCGCTCTTTACTTTATGATGAGGAATGGATGCAATCATTCCTTTCTCGATCAGTAATGATTACCCATTCTCCGCTAGAGAGCTCGAGAGAGTTTTAAAAGCGCCAGCTCTATTTTATGCTAAAGAGGATCGGGAGAGAGATGATCAGAGTTGGCTGGAATAATTCCTTGATAAGGATGAAAATTGAGCAAGAAGGCGCGTCTGTCAAAAAATGCTCAAACAATCAAGCTTATTATTATGACAGTCTTCAGCAGCATCTCTAGTTTATGGTGCAACTCTTTGTGAGAGTTTTTTGGTAAGGAGAGAATTGTGAAGAGTGATAAAATATTTTTATGCGTGTTGTTTTTGCACTCATGTGTGATTTATTGAAAAGATGCTTTCTCAAAAAATGGAAGCTGAGCTCTAAACAAATCATTTTTGGCGTGTTGCTTAGATAGGCTGCGAGGTGTTGAGAAGAGGTCATTGCAGTGGTAGTGATGGTCAGAAATATGATTTTGTGATGTTCTTTGCAGAGTATCCTGTACATGTGATTATTTTTTAAAATGTGCTATTATTTCGAATGAAGAGGGCTGTTATGCAGATTTTAAAAAGTTTTTTATATGTGTTGGTTTTGGGAGCACAAGCGCTGTGGAGTGCTGATTCATCATGGGACGAACTCCTACAGAGCGCAGAAAGTTATTGTGAACAAACAGTACAGATACGCAGTCAGATAGTGTCTGGACAACCAGTGGAAAGAGATTTAATTTCAAACCTACTCAGCCAGATTGAATCTTTGTCAGTAATCGAGTCAAAAATACTGATTGGAGAAAACGATAGTGTGCAGAAGATGTATGCGGATTGCAGTGCCCTACTGCAAAGAGTCAAGACGATTAAGAGCATGCTCAGTCAGCTAGCTCAGGTGGCAGGAATCTATCTAAATAGCGGTTTTGGTGAGGAAGTGAGAAACAAGAACGAAAAAATTTGAAATTGTACGTATTCTTATTAAAAAATAACGCTCACCGTACGAGGTGACAGGAGTATACTGAGGGTGAATGAAGAAAATCATTTGCTATACAGGCTGCACAAGAAAAATTGTAAAGAGTGATTTTATTGAGAACGTGTTAGAGACGATAGAAAAGATTTTCTTTACTATATCTGTTCAGTGCAAACGCTCTGTGATAAGTTTGTGCGAGTCAGGAGAGTTTGTGATGAATGTTTTGAAAAGGTTTGTATGCATGGTGATTGTGTGTACGCAGGCTGTCTGGAGCTCTGTTTCTGATATGGAGACACAGGATTTAGGTTGTGATTGTGAGTGGCAGAAGTTTTGTCCAATGGTAAGTAAAAACAAGGAGAAAATTTTGGAATACAGCACATTCCTACTCAGCCATTACCCTTTATGTAACCCAGAGAGCTGCAGTGATTCTGATCGAGAAAAATTATTTGCACCTGTAAAAGAACAGTTGAAGTCAAAACAAGAACTTCAAGAACAACAAAGTCACGAGGGCGCAAAAGAAGCAGTAGTGAGTGGATGGTCTGTGTTGATAGTCGAAACACACAAACAGCAGGAATATATAGACGACATGGTGCATATTATAGATACAATCAAGCGTACATGGGCAGCAGATTTAGACCAGATTCTATTATTGAAAGAACGAGATGTTTTGGTAGCAAGATCTGCGATTTTGTCTGAAAAGAAAGTCGCAGTGATAAGCCTGAAGGAAGAAATAAAATCTCTTACTGAAAGAATGTATAGTGCAGCTAATCACTCTCAGCATAAACAGGGACCAAAAGAAGCGCAGAGAAGAATGTATGAAATGATTTCTGATCAAGAAGAGAAAGAAGAAGTGAGATACCAGCTTCCAAAAACTCCTTGGGTGCGGCAACTGTTCAAAAGCAACAGGGGCTTTTACTCACCTAAAAAACAAGAAGAGAAAGAAGCAATGAGATGCTAGCTTCCAAACACTCATTGGGGGTGGACAATATTGCAAAAGAAACAGTTAGTGACAGACCTGTAGGTACAAATCCAATCTTGAAAGCTTAAGGGTGCCAGTCTATTTGGGATGAGCGTTGGAAAAAAGAGTGATGTCGTTGCGAGCTCGTTTAGAGGCGATCAGAAAAAATGATCCAAGTTGTTGTTTATTGAAGGTGATTTTGCATTTTTTCGCACTATGCCTGTTAAGATCCAGCTCTATGTGATAAGTTTGTGCGAGTAAGCAGAGTGTATGATGAGTGTTTTAAAAATATTTTTATTCGTGATGATTGTGGGGGCACAGGTTTTAGGGTGCGATGATGAGCAGAGGTTGTGTTTTGAAATGGTGATAAAAAACAACGCAACAGTTTTGAGATTGTCCCACCCTCTATATCACCTGAAAGATGACCCTACTATAAAAAAATTATTTGACCCTATAAGAGTGCAATTGTCCACAGAACAAGAGTTGCAAGAACAACAAAGTCACTGTTGTGAGGGCACAAAAGAAGCCGTAGCGAGTGGATGGTCTATGTTGATAGCCGAAACACACAAACAGCAGGCATATATAGAAAACATGCAGCATGCTATAGATGCAATCCATAGTTTGAGCACAGATGTAGGTCGAGTTGCACTGAATCAGCAAGAGTATTGGTACATAGATAATATGAATTTTGGTCAAAATAAAAAAGAAATAACAGACCTGCAGGAACAAATCCAAGCTCTCAATCAAAGAATGCAAGTCTATGTTGATGATCAGATAGATGCACAGGATTTATGTTCTGATGATAAGCAGGAGGGTTGTGTCATGGAGATAAAACCACTGTGCGGTAATGATGAGGTGGGGTATTTTAGAGGGGCAATAGTAACATGGCGCCATTTTGAGCGGTTGCCTTTTGCAGAGGTGTTGAAAAGCAGCGGAGAAAATTTGAAATTGTGCCAATTCTTATTAAAAAATAACCTTCCCATCCAGAGATGCCAGAAGTATGTTGCAGATGAATTAAGACAATTATTTGATATACAGGCTGTACAAGAAAAGTTGCACCAACAACAAAAAGAATTGCGCGTACAAAAAACACTCTGTCGCTTAAAGAATGCAGAAGCGGTAGTGAATAGCTGGCAGAGGTTGATGCAAGCAATACAGCAACAGAATATGTGGATAGAAGGCATGCAGAGGGTTGTCGATGAAGTAATGAAGATGCTGGAATCGTTGCGCGATAGTGCAGATAAGGATGATCGATTGTTGATCAAATATAATTGGCATTTTCGTGCAAAGCAACAAGAAATGACCGAATTGCAGAAACAAATAAAACTTCTAGCGCACACGATCTCTGAAAATGAAATCAGGGAATGACCCTGTAGATATTTTCACAGAGTGACCAATTTTTGCACGTTTCTTTGCTGCGAGAGATCAACGATCATCGTTGGCAAGATAGTAGATTTTGCAATAAAGTAAATGTTCAATTCGAGGATCTTTTGAATTTTCCTGAAAGGATACGCTTTGGAGGATAGATCGGATTTAGTAAATCAGTGTATGTTGAAAAATTTTTTCTTGTGCACTAGGTGTGTTGAAAAGCTCGTGCGAAGCATTACGTGTTTGGTGGTGATAAAGACTAGAAACAGAAGGAATATTTTTTGGTAAAGTGTTATTCCACACCAAATGATAAAAAGCCCATTCTTGTTTTTTGTATAAATCATAAAACAACCAAGAGTTTTTTTGTGGATTACAATCACCAAATGACCAAGCATGTGCTTGTTGAGCGTAATGAACCATTTTGCTGTTGAGTGTTGTGTGATGTCTGTGCTCTAACATATCTTGAAACCCTAATGGAGAATGATTATTGCGCATCAGCACTTGAGGCTGTGTGAAGCTTGTTTCAATAGCAAGAGTATGAAGAGGCGATAAAGGTTGAGGTGCTGATTTAAAGCGCGCAATAACCATGGGAAGCTCTTTAACATGATGGCTGAGTGTATATGGAGTTTGAGGGTCGAATGTTCGATGGAAAAGAATTGATGAAGCCATGGTGTGTGCTATGCATTCGGGCACATTATACGTCTTCACTTCTTGGATGATGTGGTGTAATTTTTCTTCAAAGGATTGAGGATGCAGAGAGAGAGCAGCTATCGCTAGCTCGTGTTGATGCAAAAGTGTTGAGGGATTGAGAATGCTAAGATGAGGGTGCCAAGATGGTGTGCTGATAGCGTGAAACGCTGATGATGGATTTTGCACATGCCTCTGGCTCATGACAAGGCAGCGGTGAGCTGGGTAGGTGCTGAGAGGTGGAGTGCATAAAGAAATGCCGTTTTGATGTGTGGGGGAAAGAGCATAAGCGTAGGTGATCGGGAGTATCGTATGTGTGGGCCTCTTAATAGTTTCTGAAGGCAGCTTGACGGTGACGCTGGTGTTATCCAGTGCGGTAATCATGCCAGGCGTGAGATGATTTTCTGTGTGCCAGATAATGCGCTCTCCTTCTGAAACAGAAAGTGGGCCAAACGGCGTTCCAATGTACAGAGCTCGAGTATCAATGTTGCCTTTGCGCTGTAAATAAACACGCGCTGATTGATTAAACACAGGAAGAAGTTCTGGAGCTGCAACAATGGGATCTGATTGGGATTTCCATATATTTAAAAATGCCTCAAGTGGATCATCTTCTTTTGGTAAAAAATGTATTTTTGTGTGTGGTGTTTGTTTCCATAAAAAAGAAGAGGGCCCTGTGATGGATCCATGCTCAAAGGTCCACGATCCTTGTGAATTTTGAGAAAGGTTGTTTAAAAATGTTGCTGGTAATAGTTGTGCGTTTGTGATGGTGCGGTGTGCGTTAAATGCGCTTTGAGCCAGAAGCCAAGATCGTTTCTGTGTAATGTGTGAATCAATATTATTGATGAGCGGTATATGAGACAGATCAAGAGAATGAAGGGATTGGTATGTGCGCTTGTGCGTGAAAATACCGTAGTGTTGCTTGCTTTTGATGTTGCCAAGGCAAACGGTATTTTTGTGGTGAATGATTTCTTCAAGAAAGGGTTTTTGTAGGCTTTCTTCTGGAATATAGGAAGCCATATATCGACTGATATCTCTGAGCGAAAATACATCATTATTTTTTGTTAATATGGAAAGGGCAGTTTGGGGGTTGGCGTACTCTCGCGCTCGTGTTGTGTTAATATTGCGATTATGTTTTAGGACAGAGTGAGGAGTGTTTGTGTATCGAGGCCCTTCTGATTTGAGGGAACCTCCATGACTAAAAGGGATTTGCACGGGAGTGTTGTGCTGCGCACAAAACTCTTCCATAAATTGAAGCCAAATGGTTTCGAGAGGGATGCGTGCTATGACATGGTGGCTTTTACCTCGAATGGTTGGTTCAAGATCGCTGGCTTTATACTGTTCAAATGATTTGCCATCTGTTGTGAGGCGTCTGAGTGGTAAAAGAATATGGGTGTGCCAATTGAGATTTTCGTTGTAAGGAGGAGTGTGCACATCCACTTGAGCGGCGAGACCTTCAGAGCAAAATGTTTTTTGTACAAAGGTGTGCGCTAATTTATGCAAAGTTTGTGGATGTGTGAGGGTATTGGGTAGTCGAATTAAGACCTCCTTTGCTAATTGACTATCTTTTCGTTTTTCTGCGCTCTCTACAGTGTTCCATAGCGTTGTTGGGCAAAAAAATGAAGGTGATGCATGTGTGGGTAGTAAGATGGTGTGATGGCTAAGACCCTCTTTTTTTCTAAAATCAAATAACGTTTGTAGTTTGTTAGAAAAAATGCACGCACGTGCGTTGTAAGCCGCTGTGCGGCAGGCTGATCCGCCTTGTGATCGTTTAATATATCGTGTGTGCACAAATGTACTAATGAGCATAACAATACCTTTCCGCGTGTATCATCAATCAAATTTTTTAGCCGATTTTGTAGGTTTGTAGTACCAACAATTTCTTTTCCTTATTCTTGGTGTGTATGAAAAAAGAACTTTATGGCATAAAAAACGGCAATGCTTTTGGGTATTTTTACATGTACCCTATATTGTGAATATCCTAATGTGTGGATGAGGCGTTGTCAAGTTTGTGATTTGGAATGTGCGAGGATAGTGGAGTTATGGATTTAAGATTTGGAAAATATTAGCGCAAACTTCTCTGAGCAATGCATCAATCAAGTAAAAAATAGATGTGTGTTTTTTTGAGTAAGGTTGCTTTCATGTTGCGTGTGATCTATTGACTCAGGATTATTATTTTGAAGCATAAAATATCTGGATAATATTTTATATGTAATGGTTAAGTGGCCAGAGTTGTGGTGCTCTTTTGAAAAAGAAAACAGTCACAAATCAAGAAGTTTTGGAAAATCTTGATCGTTAATGCAAAGTGTCATTTGCATGTAACCTTCCATTAATTGCAAAACATAATTTTTCCGCACGGCCATCGCAGATGCACAAAACCTTGTGGACTATTTGAAATTATGAATGTGCAATCACCCTTTGCATATGTTTCTGGAACAAAGCATAGTTTTCATGAGATTTTTGCACATTCCACAAGCAGAACTCATGAAAAGATGATAAGAGGAAGTGAAATGCAGATGCGCAGTATTTGTTAAAAAGGCACTGAGGGGTTTCGTCTTGTGAACGCGCTCGCAATCCTTTGAGATAGATTGTCTCTAATGAAGCAAAAGCATAGAAAAATAACGGTATATTAAGAGAAGGAAGAGAATCATTTAGAATATGATTCAGTTTTGCCACTCCCGTGAAAGTTTGTGCGCTAGTAGTGTGCATGAAGGATTGTTCAATATATTGGTGTATTAGTTTTTTAAAAAAGACGTGCAGTTCCTCAGGCTTCCTTAGCGCCTTATAGTAAGGCACACCATCATTCGTGAGCTTACAAAATACGCTCAGACAAAACGATCTGTCTTGGTCAGACAAAGGTTGTTCAGCTGCGGCCCACTTGATCATATGTGTCATTTTTTCTTCTCTTGTCATTTTAGAAAACAATTCCGCGATCTCCGTTTGAGTGTCTGCTATAGTAATCGATGTCATATGATCTGCAAATGGCGTCTCTGAAGCCTTTCTTCGCATTTCAGGCAGCGATAGCGTGATAGCTATGCGAGTGGCTTCTTTAAAAATTGGTTTCATCAAATTTGCGCCTGACATATCTGAATCGTCTACAGAGCCAGCTACATCAGCGTGTAAACACATAAATAATAAAACAATATAAAACATAAAAATAATAATCCTTTTCTCAAAAAATAACGCATCTTTATGTTGTTGTCAAATATGTTGTTTTGTTGGCGACTAATGATATTATTATGCCGTAAAATAAAATTACTCTCATAAAATATTTTGAAGATAGTATGCGCTTTCGCCAGATAGAAAAAAATCAACCAATCCGAATTTTTGATACGCATGAGCTGCGCTCACCAACAATTTCTTTTCCTTATTCTTGGTGTGTATAAAAAAAGAACTTTATGACATAAAAAACGGCAATGCTTTTGGGTATTTTTACATGTACTCTATATGGCAACTATCCTAGTTTCAGGATTCGGAAACCATTTGGGCTGATTTTTCTCAAAAGTATTGCCATCAAAAAATAGTGATGTTTTGAATTTTATAGTAATAGTGAGAGTACTATGTGTTATATGTTTGGGATGGGGCAAGGAGATACGTTATGCATGTTTTAAAACTGTTTGTATGTGTGATGGTTTTGAGTCATCAGTCGCTGTGGTGTGTTGATGGTCAGCAGGATCTTTTGGATCCACAGGTGATGAGCATCAAAAGAAACAGCTATGCAGCTATGACAGATTTAAGGAACGCTGTTGGTGATAGACTGTATTCTTTGACGCAAGAGGTGCTGGCAAGCAACAGGAAGATTTGTGCAGAGACCCAATTTTTTGAAGCGCATACGTTGAAACTCCATGCATGTTTGAATTCAATGCAAGCCAAGGGATTGATATCTGGTGTGTCGGCTGTACAGAAAGCACAGCAAGAGCTGTATAAACAAGAAGAAAGGTTGCTTGTAAAGCAAGGTGCCTTGGATTTAGTGTGTCCAGAAGGCGTGGATTTCATGTTGGCGTGGTGCGGCGCAATAAACCAACAGCGTACAGTGATGATTATACTAGGTCGGGCTTTAAAACACGCATTAAATTTGATAGACAGCACCACTTCTCAGTTAGAAAAAGGTGTTGTAGTTTTAAGAGTATCTCAATCTGAGTTAAAGGGCGAGAAAGAACAGCTTTGCGATCAGCAAGAAAAAATCATGACACTTCATAAAAAAATCTCTTCACTAGCGAAAGAGTCTCTAAAGATATGGAAAGCGATAGTGTAAGAAACAATATATCACTTCACTTTTTTAGTATTAGAATAAGCATTGCGTTTGATGGGAAAAACTATTGTTCAGGTAGAAAATGGTGTGTGCCTAAATTTGCACTCAAGGAAGACAGAGCTCACCTTCACTTTCAGAAGAATAAGGTTTTGCGCAAAGATTATTACAGGTTATGCTCTATTCAGCAGGGGATGAAGATGACAATAATCAATAATATTATCGCTTTATGTATGCGCTGATTTTTTTTAGGCGCAAAGCACAGTCGTCACTAAAAATTCGACCGATGCAGAAAGGCCTATTCTTGAGGGGTATTAGCGACTCTTGGAAATGATTTATACATGCATGATGCAATAAATGCTTTTGCAATGAGGGGTTTGGATGCAAGTGCTTTTGAGCTATTGAAGAAATAAGCAGAAGACGCAATATTCTTGGTGTGTATAAAAAAAAGAACTTTATGACACAACAAAACGGCAATGCCTCTGGGTGTTTTTACGTGTACTCTATATGGCCACTATCCTAGTTTCAGGATTAGGAAACAATTTGTGCTGATTGTGCTCAAAAGTATTGTTCTCAAATAAAGAGTAGTGTTTTGAATTTTATAGTAAGAGTGACCTGTGTTATATATTTGGAAAAGGAGATGCTTTATGCAGGTTTTAAAAATGTTTTTATGTGTGATGGCTTTAAGTCATCAGTCGCTGTGGTGTGTTGCTGATGGGCAGCAGGATCTTTTGGAGCCACAGGTGATGAAAATCAGAAGAAATAGCTATGAAGCTATGACAGAGGTAAGGAGTACTTTTGGTGCTAGACTGCAGTCTTTGGCTAAAAAGGTGCTGAAAAAAAACGTAGAGATCTGTGCAAGGGTTGAATTTTTTTTCGTACATACGCAAACACTCACGAAATGTTTACATTCACACGACGAAAGAGCATTGATGGCTAGTCTGTCGACTGTACAGACAGGGTTGTATGAACAAAGCAAAAGTGTGACTGAAAAGCAAAATGGCTTGGGTTTAGTGTATCCAGAAGAAAAAAAAGGAAATGATTTCATATCGGTATGTCTCGTCGCAATAAGACAACAGCGGGGATGGATGCTCAAACTAGGTCAGGGTTTAAAAAAGGCATTAGATTGGATGCAGGATATTTCTGATCGGTGTCGTTTTGTCGTTTTGCCTGTGTCTCTATTTGCGTTCAAGCAAGACATAGCATCTCTTGAAGCTCAGAAAGAAAAAATCATGATACTTCAGAAAGAAATCCACCTTCTAGAGGAAGAGTGTAAGACGCTATGGATCGAGAGGGTGTAAGAAAAAACATATCACTTCACTTTTAGTATTAGAATCATTATTGCGTTTGATGGGAAAAATAGTGTTCGTATAGCAGAAAATTGTGTTGCGGTTTTGTTTGTATCAAAATTTGTATTCCAGGACGACAGAGATTACCTTTATGCTCAGAAGAGTAAGGCTTTGCGCACAGATTATTACAGGTTATGATCTATTCAAAGAGGATGAGGATGAAAATAATCAAAAATATTATAGCTCTATGTACGCTTTTTGTTTTTCAGGCGCACAGCGCAGATGATTCGAGCAAAGAATTATCTTATCAAGCTCGGGTTGTGTTGAGGCATGATCAAATGCATGATGCGATAGGTAGAGTAACTAAAAATAAGAAGCAATCTTTAAGTTTTGCTGCATTGAGCGCAAAAGCAGAAGCGGTGATTTCTCCTTTGCGTGTGCGTCCAAGGCTTGCCCAGCAGTTGCAATTTCCAGATCTGTACAGTACTTTCGATCATTTCGCTGGATTCTCAGAAGCTATGAAGTTCTCAAAAGAGGTTGAGGAGTCTATAGCTCTGCAGATGAAGCTAATGAGCGAGTGTACCGCTTTGAATAAGTCGGAATTTCCCAATATGTACAGTGCTTTCCGTGATTTTGCTGCACGCGTAGAATTGAGTACTTATTCAAACGAGGTTATAGAGTATATGTATCTGCAAATAGGGCAAATGCGCGATTGTATCTTTTTGAAACAGATTTATCACCAAAAATCTCCCAAAAATGGAGAGGAGTGCGCTACATTTAGGCGTAATATTGCCGATATTGACGCTTATGTATCATATTTGAGCGATATGAGTACTTGGATGCGGGAGCGCTTTGATCTGATTTAAATACTGAAAGCGAGAAAGAGGCTATCTGGTAGATGGTGTGCCGTAATGTGATAAAAAGGGGGGAGGGCATGTGTCTTCTCCCTTTTGTTTGGAAAGATGCATGCAGAATTGCGCATTTTTTCAATAGAAATGCACTGCTGGATAAGTGTTTTTGAAGTTTGGTGACATTTTATACCATATGTGATAGAATTTTACAGAGAGTAAGGATATGTTTGTGATGCAAGTTTTGAAAAGGTTTTTATACATGATTGTTTTGAGCTCGCAGGTGTTGTGGTGTAGTCTACAGGAGCATGACCTGTCTCAGGTGATAAAATCCAACAGTAAAATCTGTCAAATGATCGAACATTTTAATACTGAGGTGTCTGCAGTACAAGAGTGGGTGAAGTGTCCGATGTTGCATCATGTCTTGAATGAATTGATGGATCAGCAAAAGGCTTTTGAGCAGAAACAGATCTCTGATTTGCACAGTTTGTGCACAGCAACACAACTACAGCTAAACTGTCTGGCAAAACTAGAGAAAACTGTAATCCACGCTCCTAAGCTGATGCCCGATAATCCTGAAGTGGATCAGAGAGCTTTTTATCGCTATGCTGTAATGATTTCTGATTACCAAGGATCAGCTATAGTGTCTATGCAGACAAAAGTAACAAATCTGAAAGGTCAGTTCTTCGCCCGTCGCGGATATTAAAACGCATCTTTAGCACATACATGCCTCAGATATGATAGGAAAATGGCTTGAATTGAGCATTTTTTCAATTTGTCAAAATTGCGCTTATATTCGTTTGTATTGCATGGTAAAAGAAACACATGGCCAGTATCCGGGAAAGTGTTCCGATGCTTATCAATCTTTGAGGTTCATGATTTCTTGCGGTGTAATAATGGGATCAGAGGTTTGCAAATGTCTCTGGAAGACCTTTCTATCTAAACAAATCCTTTTGTGTGCGTTTTTTAGATATGCTGAGAGATGTTGAGTGGAGGCCATTGCGGTGGTAGTGATGGTCAGAAATATGATGTTTTCATGTTGCTCGAAGAGTATGCCAGTATATGTGATTTTTTTAAATTGTGCTATTATTTTTGCTAAAGAGGTGTGTTTATGTTGTTGTATATTTTTAAAAGTTTTTTCTGTGTGCTAGCTTTGGGTTCCCAAGCGTTGTTGTGTGCTGTTGCGCGGGAGACAGATGATCTGTGCAAGTCGCCTGTTTGTGTCAATGTACAGCGCTTGCTTCGTGCTTATCACGCAGTATCATCCAAATGCGCACGACTGAGGGAAGAGGGCACAGAGGATGTAGCAGTGCAGTTATCTGAAGATACACACCACCTGGCTGTATTGTCGCAAGAAGTAGAGCAAAAGATCTATAAGGAAAAAAAGTTTGAGTGTGATGCCTGTCATACGGACTGGCGTCTCTCAAGCCAACTCTTCTCTAGTTTGAGAGAATCCGCAGGTGAGATATCCAAGATGTCCAAGATGGTCACTGGCCGGAAGACAGATGAGCGGTGCAAGTCGCCTTTTTGTGTAGAGGTACAAAGCGTGTTTGATTGTTATGAAGCATTAGGATACCAATACGCACGACTATTTAAGGGAGAGGGCGCAGAGGATCCAACGCAGTTATCTGAAGATACACACCACCTGGCTGTATTGTCGCAAGAAGTAGAGCAAAAGATCTATAAGGAAAAAAATCTTGAGTGTGATGCCTGTCATACGGGCTGGCAGAGTCTCGCAAGCAAACTCTTTGATTTTAGGACATCCGCAGAGAAGATGTGCGAGTTGGCCACGATGCCCACGCCCACGATGCCCACGCCCACGATCCAGGAGATGGTTGACTCCGCGCTCTAACCTTAAGAGGCAGAAAGAGCTAGCAGCTTTTTTGCATGCGCATAGTGCACTAAACGATTTTATGCATATGAACGTTAACATCACGAATGTTGGATAATCAGACATAGACAAAAATGTTTCTTCATTTTGCATGGCTTGTAACCAGAAACAAAGTGAGCCTGTGATCCTGGAATGTGCTATCAAAGATTTTGATAGCTGGACGCGCTATATAGACGAAGTTCTACTCTTGAGACAGTTTTTATATCTGTCAAGCAAGTTGGGCGATCGTCTTGACTCCAAGATGCAATCACACGACTTGAAGAAGGTGCGGACTTGGTGGTGAGAGTGTCCTCAATGTACGTTATACTCAAAACCTCTTAAAGAGACAAAGTGCTCTGTTCGCTCTACAGTATTTGTGTGCAGTCACACAACTGTGGTGTTATAATGAAATAATTTCTGATTACAAAGGAGCAATTGTGCTGTCCATGCAGGAAAAAGTCACTCTTTTTCGCGCTTAGTTCTTCATCTGTCGCTGGATGAGAGGATGTTGCAAAAGCGCCATCTTTAGCACATGCACTTCGGAGAGATGATGGGAAAATTTTTATTCTTAATAATGATATCTTGGCATGCGTGCGCAGCTACCCAAACTGTATGCTATGAGCCTGATGTGCGTTTGGATAGGTTTGAATCTGCAAATCGTTCACGCGAGGCGCTTAAATTGTTTCCGGTAATGGATAAGGCAAATCTTTTGGATGAAGAGGTGCAGGAAGCCTGTGATAGAGCAATAAGAGAGAGCCAGCAAGCGGAGCGAGAGCAAGAAAAAGATTTGTTTTTTCAAAGCTATCAGGCTCCTTATTTGAATTCTCACTTCTTGCCTGAAGTAGCGGTGTCTGAGCGCATAAATGACTTTTTGGATACGAGAAAGTTTCCGCAATGTGATAAGAAAGATTTGCAAAACGTCTCATTGCGATTATGGTTATCTAGATTTTTTGCAGAACAATCTCAAGGGCAAAGAGACATGATCACATACCCATTTTTGATAGTTTGTGAGACCGAAGTGCAAATAAGGTTTCGGCCATATGCATATGTTGATGAGATACAAAAAGTCATGCACAGATTGTATGGTGTTTTTGCTTGGGAGGTGCGACAGTCATTGCCATCTTCAAATGCGATGCCAGGATGGGATGAAGAAGAAAAGTATCCTAATATGAAGAAAATATTGCGTGTGTGGCAGCAAGGGCCTTTTCCACAGTCTTTTTGTGGCAACCTTATGTTTTTAATGCAAAACAGGGCAAGACTAGAGTGCTTTGGTTGTGATATGCAGTTTCTTGATCAGTGCTTTAAGTCGATTCCTGCCTTTCTCAACCCCTATATGCCAGGAAACCTCAAATACGAAGATTTTTACAAAGAGGTTTTTTTCGATAATCCAGAGATTTACAAAGAAAGCATTGTCACATTTATAAGGAGTGCTAAGGGTCAAAGCCAGCAAGATTACGATTATATGCTGTCTTATGTTAAGCCTCTGGAATTGCTTGAAAAATTTCATGAAAAAATGAGCAAAAAACCTGCAGCAAGGTGGCTATTTGAGTTGGCAGAGGACCTTATGGTGGCAGAGATTATCTTGGGCAAGCGACCTAAATTAACCCTTTCCATACAAGGCATAGCGGCATATCTGAATGATCAACTGGAATATGTACAATTTCATCGGGATTATGTAGGTATGAATACAGATACTCTTAATGCTCTTGTGACACGGATTACGGGAGGAAAAAATGATCTTATGTTCAGAGATCACGCTATTGTTGCATTAGGTGTGCTAGAGCCTTTGTGTGCAAAAATGTATGGATTTAAAAGAGGAATACACCCATGTGTTGCAAAGAAAGGGTGGGTGTCAACCACACACCATACCCAAGGCACTAAGACTTTGCGTCAAAAAAGCGTGTCCCATGAAGATAAGAGAGATTTTGTTTTGTCCGCGAAGAAAGTTGTGATTCCATTGGGGCCCGGCGATCTTGAGATGGAAAGTGCGTTTTGACTTTCAGCCATTTTTTCTTTGGTAAATATTTTGTTTTCGCTAATAGTGATTGTGGAAAGAAGAAAGATATATCACTTAACAGATGTATACTTGGAAGGATTTTTCTCTTTACAAAAGAGTGATATACTTTCAAAATATATATGAAAAAAGGATGCGCGATTGATCAACGCACTGATGGGGAGAAAAATGCAAATTTTGCTTTTATTAATGATAATAGTGTGGCATGCATCTGAAGCCGCCTCTTTCTTGGATAATGGCAGGGATATTACAGATAATGCTTCAGTATCTTTGCCGATCGCTAGCTCTGTACCCGCTGATCAGCGTGCGCGTGAGCCGTCAGAATTATTGCCAATGATTGTGCCGAAAAGTATGGAGAGGCACGCCATCAGAGGTTTTTGTTCACCTTATGCGCTCAGAAGTAGAGTAGAGGGGAAGGATCGTTATTGTTCTCAGATAGTCAATAAGGCGGAGAGGCTTCAAAAGAGAGGGCGTTCCTCTCCTTCTTTGCGTAAAAGTAAGGTGAGGAGATATGTGTGCGATAAAGATCAGAGAGAGCATGTGGCAGTGGAAAGCGCACAACAAAAAGTGCCTTATTTTCCAAGAGATGTATATCTTAAATTGGAAGATCACGTATATCCTGAAGCAGAGGTTTCTGTGAGTGTAAAGAGGTTTCTGAAGCAGCACAAATTTTTGAAACCTAATGATATAGGAAGTTACCAATTGCGAGTATGGTTACATCAACCTCTTTGTACCGCAACTCACTGGGTAAAGGATTTTCTCACATACCCATTTCCTGAAAATCTTGATAGTTTCAGAGCCCTTTGTCCGATTTTGGCAAATCTTGATTGTGCTATAGCGCATGTATACAGCAAAAATATAGAATCAGTTATGAGAAAATTGCTTAGCATTTTTTGCTGGGAATGGTGTCAAGAATCGCAACCTCTATGTGCCATGCCGGGATGGGAAAAAGAAGAAAACTATCCTAATATGAAGGCAATATTGAGATCCTGGAAGCAAGGGCCTTTTCCAGATTCTTTTTGTGGCAATATTATTTTTTTAATGGAAAACAAAGAAAGGCTCCAGCATCTTGGCTGTGATATGCATTTTCTTGAAGGCTGCTGCCGTTATTTGCCGCCCACTCTTAGATCCTCTATGTCGGTCGATGTCAAATATAAAGATTTTTATGAATCCGTTTTCCGCAATATAGAGTGTTGCAAACAGAGAATTGTCTTTCTTGATGCAGGAAGCCAAAATTATCAAGAGTATATACAGTCTTATCGAGAACCTTGCGCAATGCTTTTAGATTTTCAGGAAAAGATACAAGGCAAACTTTCCGCAAAGAGGAAAGCAAAACCTGCAGCAATGTGGTTATGTGAATTGGCGCTCCAGCTCATGGTTGCAGAGGTTATCTTAGGCAAGAAACCTGAATTAGTTATTTCCATACAAGGCATAGCGGCATATATTAATGACCAGCTGGAATATGTGCAATTTCACCCGGATTGTTTTGGTATGAATACAGAAACCCTAAATGCTCTAGTGATAACGATTACGGAAGGAAAGGGTGATATGAAGCTGTGCAAAGACTATGTGGTTGAAGAAGGTGTGATACGCCCTTTGAATAGAAAAATGCATGGATTGAAATGGGGTCTTCATCCGTTTTGTGTGAATCAAGGGTGGGTATTGAGACCAGCATATTACACTTCAGACACTCAAGCTTTTCGTAAAACAAAAGCTGTGATGGGTGCGTTGAGAAGGTGGGGGGTGCCCATGCAAGTTGTGAAAAGTTTGAAGTCGTCCATGGGTAAAAAAGGTGTGATGCCAAGCTCTCTGTATCATGATCCTTTGACAGACAAAGGGCTTAATGCTTTTCTTAAGCAATGTGGGAAAAGGTCTGTGGTATGCACACCGCTGCTGAATATTATGAGCAAAACAGTTGAAAGTCTAGTGCTTGATGAGCAGCTTGCATGGAAAGAAAGTACAAAAGTAGATTATGAGCACTATGAAGAGTTTTTTGCTTATAATAGAGACATCACAAAGGATGATCTTGTGGCGTTAGAAAAAGTAATTTGGCGCAATGAGCAGCATTTGTTGTTTGAAAATCTATGTCCTTTTCATCCCAATCAGTTTCAGTCCATGCAGTCCATGCAGAATCCATTGATGTTAGCAATGCGTGCGTACATAGCAGGGTCAGTGCTACCCAAGATGATAGATGAGAAATATGTGGTTTTGAGAGATTGTAGAGACATGAGAAGCCTTGCTGCTAAGTTGCATTGCCGACGCTCTGGCAAAAAAGTATGGCGCACAGAAGTGCAAGAAAGTCACAAGAAATGGGAAGAGATTAGCTCCAGAGCACATGCTGCATCCACAGCTAAAGAAAAAGCAAAAATCTTGAAAAAGGTGTGTATAAAAATTCCTTATTCTGCAAGAGAGATAGAGGCAGATAAAGCTGCGCTGCAAAAGCAGAAGATCAAACGCTATGCAGACTTTCAAAGAAAGGTGCAAATCCTTGATTTTCTCTGTGCAAGAATGAGTCTTGAATCAGAAAATTGCTTGTTCTGCGCTCCTATTAACATGAGCATAATGTTTTTGAGAGCCTTGGGAGTGATGACTCCACCTTTCGCGTATACCATGAAAGAAGTGCGTGATGTTGCGGCTGCCCTTATAGATGGGAGCCCTTTAAAGGATGATAAAAATCTCTATGATATCGATTTGTCCGTATTGTGCAACGGGATTGGTGTTTTTTAAATATTTTTGGTTATGATCTTTATGATGATAATGCACAAATGATGTGGGCACAAGGTTTGTTATTGCTTTATTTATAAAGAAGAGATTTTTAAAAATGCCACTTACAAATAGTGAGAAATGGAAAGTATGTAACCGTTTTGTTAAAGTAGCGGAATATGGTCACGCGTTAATACTAAACAAAGGAATTATAATGGAATCTATGATCACCGAAGCGCAGTTTCTTCTCATGAAGTTTATTTTGAGGGCATTGTCACCATATGGGGTGTGTTGAAGCAATATTCGCATCCATCATAATACTATGAATCATAAAACTGTTGTGGGTAATTGAAGGGAAGGGGAGAAAATTCCGCGCCCTCTGGGTTGATATATTTTGAGATGCAGATCGTTGATTTTTTGGTATTATCCAAGATCTGATGGATAGTGGGAGAGATGCATAAGTGATGAGATTGGTGCAAAATATGATTTTACCATGCGTATCGCTACCTGCTTTCACACATGATGCAGAAACATACTCTGTATGATATTTGAATATACAGCCCACTAATATATATATCCCACTCTTGTATAATGATATATTACTGGAGATAAGGGCGTAAAATTGCTATTAATGATGATACTTTTGAATGCGTGTGTGGCTAGCTTAGTGGCATGCCATGATCACGATGTCTATTTGGAAGGTCGTGTATATGAATATCGTTTGCGTGAGCAGCGCGGATTGTGCTCGGTGAGAGGCTGCGATTTCTTTAAAGAAGAGACGCATGGTGCATGTGATAAAGCAAAAAGATCGCATAAGAAAGTGAGAGTCGCACAAGAAAAAGACTTGTCTTCTCAAAACAATAAATATTCTTCTTTGCCTTATGAATTCTTACCTGAATCAGAGGTTGTTGTGTCCCTCAATGCTTTTTTAAATAAGAGAAAGGTTCCACAGTGTGATGAAGAATATCTGCACAATTGCCGATTGCGAGAATGGTTGTCTAGATTTTTTGTAGAAAAATCCCTACACCAAAGAGAGATGACCACATACCCATTTTTATTGCTTCCTGAAGACGAAAATCAAGCAAGTATTAAGTACGATATATATGTTGGTGATATACAAAAAGTTATGAACAGATTGTATGGTATTTTTGTTTGGGAAGTTACAGAATCATCGAAATCTCCACATGCTATGCCGGGATGGGAAATAGAAAAAAAATATCCTAATATGCATAAAATATTGAGATCTTGGAGACAGGGCCCTTTTCCGGATTCTTTTTGTGGAACTATTATGTTTTTACTGCAAAACAAATTAAGGCTAGAGTGTTTTGGGTGTGATATGCATTTTCTTCAGCAGTGCGGTCAATCTTTACCCTCTCACCTCAAGCCCTTTGCTCCAGGTGATCTCAAATACAAAGCTTTTTACCAATCGGCTTTGCACTATCAACCAAGGATTTACAGAGCAAGAGTGATCAGATTTAGCGAAAGTCATTTGGTATGTGGAAACTATGTGATGTCTTATCTTCGTCCTCTGGTATTGATGCAAATTTTTACGGATAGTATGATAGGATCACCTGACGTAATGTGGCTATGTAGCTTAGCATGGAGGCTCATGATTGCAGAGGTGATCTTGGGCAAGCGACCTGAATTATTCATTTCCATACAAGGTATAGCGGCATATATTAATGATCGGCTGGAATATGTACAATTTAGTCCTGAACATTATAGTATGAATACAGAAACCTTGAACGCTCTTGTCACTGTGATAACAGGAGGAAAAAGCGATCTCCAGCTTAGTCCTAAATATTATGGTATGAATGCAGCAGCCTTGAACGATCTTATGACTTTGATGCAAGAAGGAAAAAGCGATCTCCAGCTCAAAGAAGACATTGTTGTGAAAGGAGGTGAGGTCTTCCCTTTGTTTGAAAAAATGTATGGATTGAAAAAGGGAGTGCATCCGCATGTGGTCAAGAAAGGGTGGGTGTCACTACCCACACAAGACGTTAAAGGTGATCAGAGTTTTCGTAAAACAAAAGTTCTTTGTGAAGAGGAAAACGTTTTTCGGTTTTCTATGGTCGAAAAAGTTTTGATGCCAAGTTGTTGGCACGACGATCTTGAGATGGAAAGTGTGCTTTGATAGAAACTCATTTTTTCCGTGCGAAACTTTTCTTTTGCTAATAGTTATGCTTGAATAACTAAACTATGTATATTTGGAAGAGATAAAAAGTGCAAAATTTTTTTATTAATAGTGATGGTTTTACTCATAGGTGTTGGGGTGTACTGATCATGATGGGGAGAGTTTTAAGCGTTGAGATTTCTTTTCTGCGTATATCGGCTGTAAAAGAAAATTTTATTATCCAAAAAGAAAGGTTGATTGCACAATAAAATCTCTGTGATTTAGAGTGTGTAGAAGAAGCGATTTTGAAGTTCATTGATATGTTGCTTGCAGAATCGCGAGCACAGGATAGAAGTCCGTGCAAAATCAATGATGCTCTCATATACTGATCGCGTCATGGGAAAGCAGCAATGCAAAAAATGTCTTCCAATGAGCCAAAATATTGACGTTTGTAGTCCTGGCAAGATGCAATAATTAAGTGTCATAAAGATGCAATCACACGACTTGAAGAAGAAGGTGCGGACTTGAAGTAAAAAATAGCATATCTCCAGCTACGTATAAAAGTCTCTTGGTGTTTCCATTCAAATGGGTCACAGACATTTTGAGAGGACAGGGCAATTTTTATTGCAACAACAAGACGAGATATGCATCAAAGATTTCAGAATAAGAGATGGCAAATGCTTCCTCTTTGTAGATCATAAAGAATTTATATCTGTATTTTTTGCGCTTAGTGTGCAAAAGAAACAATAAAAAATAGTGTTATAATTTAAGAGATTTAGGTTTGGAGAGAGGGTTAAATTAGTCAAAATCTTTATTAAGATAAAAAGAAAAAATGAAACATTTACTTGTATTATCCCTGGTGTTTTTGAATGCGCGCGCTGGTATATCTTCTGAAAGCGATTCTTCACATGATGCTGTGTTTTCTGAATTTTGTGCGAGCGAGACTTCAAGGCTATTTCCGGTACTTGCGGATACAGTGATGCAAGATGATTTTTCTCCTGAACCAGTCATCTCGCCAAGTGTGGATGCCTGTGAGGGAGAGGTCAGTATACCTAAAAAGAAAGGTATATGCGAGCGTCTTTATGAAAAACAGAAAGCACGTACGCCAGTTAAAATTGAACAACGCGCAGATATGTATTGTCCAGAGGAAGAAGTGCCAGTTTTGGATTATCACTTCGTGCCTGAACCAGAGGTTGCTGTGAGTATAAAGACATTTCTGGATGCAGGACGCTTTCCGACACTTGATGTGGATGATATGGGAAACTACCGATTGCGAATGTGGTTGCACAAAGCTTTTATGCCACTCATATTCTGGACAAATGAAATTTACACATACCCCTTTTTTGCAGATATTTTAGGAACAAAAGTTGTTTTTAGGGTTGATCGATATGTAAGCGAGATAGCGGAAGTTATGAAAAGATTGTGTGGCATTTTCTGTTGGGAATTAAAACAATCACGAGACGATCGCTATACTCTGTCAGGGTGGCAACCAAAAAAAGGAGAGGAAGAAAGATATCCTAAGATAAAGAAAATTTTGATCCATTGGAAACAAGGGCCTTTTCCGCAGTCTTTTTGCGCAAATATTATGTTTTTAATGCAAAACAAAGCAAGGCTAGAGTACCTTGGTTGTAAGATGGATTTTCTTGATGAGTGCTGCAATTATTTGCCGGCTTCTCTGAACCCTTTTATGTCAGGGTCGTTCCAATACAAAGAGTTTTACAAAGATGTTTTCTGCCATACAGATATTTACAGAAAAGCCCTTGAAAGGTTTATGTTGGGTATGCAGAATGATCGGTTGTGTTCAGGTGAAAAGTATCAGAATTATTATCGGTCTGTACAATTTCTGATGGAGCGTATGGCAAACTTTTCGATAAGGAAAGAAAATGTCCAAGCAGCGTGGTTATGTTATTTGGCAGAGAAGATCATGATTGCAGAGATGATTTCAGGAAGTCGACCTAAGATAAACTTTAGCATACAGGGCCTAGCGGCATATATTAATGAAAATCTGGAGTATGTGCAAGTTTTCCCCAACTGTGATGGTATGAATACAGCAACCTTACGCTTTATAGTGCGTGCGATTATGAGTGGAGGAAGTGATGTTGGTATATACCAAAATGACAAGGGAGAGTTCTCTGTTGATAGTGTGGATGTGGCGGTGTCTCCTTTGCATCAAAAAAGTTATGGATTGAAATGGGGAATTCATTCGTTTGTGCAGAAGCAAGGGTGGGTGCATATACCAGAATATTACACTCAAGAGGATGAGGCGTTTCATAAAACAAAAGCTGCCATGGCTTGTTTGACAAGGTTTGGGGTTTCCCGTGATGTTGTGCAAACGTTGCAAGCGTGCATGGATGCCAAGGGTGAGATACCAAGCTCTCTGTACCATAATCCTTTAACGGATAGTGCTCTTAATAATTTGCTTGCGAGTTGTGAGAAAGAGCGAGTTGTGAAATCGCATG
>Ga0209544_1000320_pt1 | contig 70719 bp, 56 predicted proteins | sample MesohylPK_FD_187297 | JGI IMG/M metagenome (GOLD analysis project Ga0209544, IMG submission 187297) | Host-associated microbial community of the marine sponge Aplysina aerophoba from Gulf of Piran - sponge mesohyl, lysed by proteinase K... | ecosystem: Host-associated > Porifera > Sponge >... | reverse complement strand
ACCAGATCGCTGAGGTGGTGCGCCAAGTGGCCCTCAGGCAGCCACTCCCGCACGTCGGGAGGCAACAGCAGCGACTGGTCCGGCGCGTAGGGGCGGAATGTGGTCGACATCGAATCCTTCCGTCGTCGGCTCGCTCGCCTACAATTGTCGCATCTGTTTTTCTGCGGCGCAGACTCCTAGCCCGACAATCGTCGCCAGCGGCTCCGATTGCCGCCCAGCCGGGCCTGACTAGGAGTCTGCCCCGTTCTACGGCGCAGACTCCTAGAAGTCGATCTGCGTGCCGACCTTGAACATCCTCCCTTGCATGATCCGGGTCGGCGCGAGCCAGGACGGCCCGAAGGTGGTATTCCACGACAGCGTCGCGTCGGTGTTGAACAGGTTGTAGACGGCCGCGTTCACCTGCACCCGCCCGCCGCCGACGTTCAGGTTCTTCGAGAACCGGACGTCCAACTGGTTGACGCGCTCGCCGTACTCGGTTCCGGGCGCGATGAGATGCACGCTCCGCCCGCCGCCCGTCAGCGGCCGGTCGAGGCCCGTGACGCCGGCATCTCCCACGAAGTAGCTCGCCAGCACCTCCGGCCCGGCGCGGTTCTGCCATACCGCGCTCACGTTCAGATCCCAGGGGAGCGGATGGGTGACCAGCGCCTTGAAGTCCGGCTGGAAGGGCGGCTGCACCGAGCAGTAGTTCGTGCTCGGAAACGAGGCGACCCGCGTCTCGCCGACCCGACCCGCCGAGGTGGCGGCGTTCGAGCCGATGTTCGCGTGCCCGATGATGCCGCAGAAGTCGGTCCGCTCGCGGCCCAGGCTCATGCCGCCGTTGAACACGCCGCCGTTGGCAAGCCGGCCCTGCAAGGATACGTCCAGCCCCGTGTACACATCGGTAACGTCACCGAAGTCCTTGGCTGACGTGACGTAGTTCTCGACGCGGCCGAAGAACTCCGGCTGGATGTCCATGAAGCCGCAGATCTCGGCGCCGCCCCCGCCCGGCAGCCGTGAATCGGACGGGGCCGCGACGCAGTAGGGATCGAAGCCGCTCGGCGGCGTGGCGCGGTTCTGCGTCACGAAGAAATTGCCGTACCAGTGGCGCGTCCATTGGATATCGAGGCTCACGCGCGGGGTCAACCCCTGCTGCAGGCCGACCAGAATCTCGGTGTCGTTCGGGCGCACGCCGTACCCCCGAACGATAGCCGGGTTCCACGTGGTGACGATGCGCGGGTCGCCGAGCTGCGCGCTCATTGCACCGCACTCGCCGTTCGCCCCCCGGTTCCGGAGATCGCAGTCGGGCAGGAAGTCTCGGTTCGCGTCGTTCCAAGTGCGATTCGCGATGTTGATGCGCGTGTTCACCGGGTTGTTCGCGGTGGCGGTCGCCACCGACTCGCTGGCGACGTAGCGGCCGACGTTGGCCCGCAGCACGGTGCGTCCCGTGCCGAACATGTCCCACGCGGCGCCGAACCGCGGCGAGATGTCCTTCCAGGATGGCGTCGCCGGCACCTCGTCGTAGAAGGTCGGGGGGACGAACAGCAGATCCGCCGTGGTCTGCGCCGGCACGTAGGCTTCGTGAAAGTCGTAACGGATGCCGAGATTGAGGGTCAGGTTATCGATGGTCCACCGATCCTGGGCGTAGATGCCCAGCGCGGCCTTCAGCTTCTGCAGGTCCTCCAGCGGCCTCGCATGTTGCCAGATGCGCGCCGGCACGCCCTGGTTGAAGTCCCAGAACTGCGCCTGAGTCCCGGAAGCGGTGTAGTTCCGCGTTCCCCACATGTCCGTCATGCCGACCTTGAAGGCGTGGGTCCCGGTGACGTAGTTGAGGGAGAACCGCATGTTGTACTGGTGGTTGTACGCGTCCCAGTTCGTCTCGTCCGCCGCGTAACGGGTCCCGGTCGACAGCTCGCGCTTCGAAATCACCCCGAACGGGACGGGGAACTCCGGCTGCTGCAGGAACCGCCACGTCTCGTTGTAGAACATGGCGCCGCCCTCGAGCAGCAGCCGGCTGGTGACCGGGCTCACCCACTTCACCTGTCCGATGTAGTCGGGATCCGACGTCAGGTAGTCGGTCGCTTCCGGCGTCCTGAACACGCCGGAGTCGCTCACCTTGTGCCGCTTGCCGAACTGGTAGAAGGCGGACATCTTGTTCCGCGGGGTGAGCTGCGACGTGAGGTTCAAGGTCGCGGTGTGGAAGTAGTTGTCGCCGGCGAAGGCCGGCTTCGCGAAATCGCGTTGATCGGGAACCAGTCGCCCGTCGTACATGCACCCGCCCTCCGTGCGGCAGAGCTGCGGGTCGAGCGGATCGATGCGTTCGTACGAATCGGTCTGCCACTGCGTCGACACCAGGTTGCGGTACCCGGCGTAGAACCAGAGCCGATCCTCGACGAGGGGCCCGCCCATGGCCGGGTTGAACTCCGACACCTGCTTGACCGAGTTGACCGAAGCGAGCCCCTGGTCGATCAGCGCCTGCGACAGGTTGTCGGACTGCATCCCGCCGTTGGTGTAGTCGCCGTAGAGGTAGTAGGTGAACTGGTTGCCGCCCTCCTTGGCGATGGTGTTGGCGATCACGCCGCTCGACCGGGCTTCGGAGTCCGTCCCGCTCGTGGTGATCGTCATCTCCTGAACGGTGCCGGTGTTGATGGCCTGGGTATGGTTGTAACCTCCGCCCGTGTTGTTCATGTTGTTGAACGGCATGCCGTTCAGGATCAGCGGCATCTGGTCGCCGCGGCTGCCGTGGACCTCCATCGTCTGCCAGTTCGCGCCGTCGGCGCCGCCCACGTCCTGCTGGCTGAGCGGCACCGACACGCCGGGAACGAGGATCCCGAGATTCTGGAACGACCGTCCGGTCGGCAGGTCGTCGATCACGTCGGTCGAGAGGGCCTGCGTCTGGGTGACGGTCGCGACGTCGACCAGCGGGCTCTCCCCCGAGACGGTGACCGTCTCCTCGATGCCGCCGACCGACATCTGCGCGTCGACGTTCGCCGAGAAGGTGGCGGTCAGGGTGATCCCTTCCCGGAGCACCGTGGAGAAGCCGGGAAGGCTGAACGTGACCGTGTAGTCGCCGGGATTGAGGGCGATGATGCGGTACGCGCCCGCGCTGTCGGTGAAGACGACGCGCGACTGCTCGATGAGCGCCGGGCTCGACGCCTCGACCGTGACGCCGGGCAGGATGCCGCCGGTGTTGTCCGTCACGACTCCCGCGATCTCGGCGTCCTGGGCCAGGACCGCGGAAGGGACGGACAGGAAGGTGACGACGACCGCCGGAGCGAACGCGCGAACGATCCGCCGTGCTCTCATCACTGTCCTCCTGACGAGTTCGTGATGGCACGAGCCGAGACTGTCGACCCGTGTCGCGGACCATCCCCTGATTGGGGGTGGCCCGGCCTGCGATCGACGACGCGCGAGCTACAACCCGATCCCACCGCGCCCGGCTGCCGGCAGCCGGCAACCGGGACGGAACTCAACGTATACACCCTGCCCCCCGGCCGGGCAACCGTTCTTTCTCCCGTGTCGCGTCGACTCTCCGGGCGCTACCCGAGAGAAACGACGAAATACGGCGGGCCGATCCCCGGCTACCGCTGATCGATTCGCCGCAAACCGGCGGCTGCGGCAGGGTGCCCGGGCGCGAGCTCGAGGGCCTCTCGGAAGGCCCGGCCGGCTGCCTCGCGCTCGCCCCGGGCCAGGTACAACGCGCCCAGATTCGCCTGCGCGTCCGCGTGGTCCGGATCGACCGCGACCGCCCGCTCGATCAGGCGGGTGGCCCGAGCGAGCAGTCCCTGACGCACCAGGGCGATCGCCAGGTTGATGAGCGCATCGACGTGATTCGGATTCCAGTCGAGCGCGCGCCCGTACTCCGCGACCGCCTCGTCGAGCCGCCCGACTCGATCCAGAACGAGGGCGAGGTCGTAACGAGTCTCGGCCGTGTCCAGCCCCTCCAACGCCTGGCGCAGGACCGGCTCGGCCGCGCCATACTGCCGCAGGCCCGACAGGCAACGCCCGATGTCGGCCACTACCTGCAGATCGCCTGGGAAGAGCCGGCGATGACGCTGCAGCAGCTCGAGCGCCTCCTCGTAACGCCGCAGCACCCGCAACATCGTGGCGAGGTCGAACAGGGCGTCGGAATCGTCCGGGTCCAACGCCAGCGCCCGCCGCACCAGGTGTTCCCTCCAGGGGGCGTTGGTCGTCAGGTCGGCCGTCGATGCCTGCTGCAGCAGGAGGGCGGCGCTGCGCGATTCGTCGATCACTTCGTAGAACAGGGTGTCCAGATACGGTGCGTAGCGGGGCGACCGGTCCGCCCGCCGGCGCGCGCGGGATGCGTCCTCGTGGCGGCCGAGCGCGGCCAGGGCAGCGCCCAACAACCTGAACGCCGGCCCGAATCGGGGCGCCTCCGCCGTGGCGGCCTCCAGCAGTTCGGCGGCGCGCAGCGGGTCGCCGGCGGCAAGCGCGAGACGCGCCAGGCCGAACGCCGCATACGCCGACAGGGGCGCGACCGGCGTGTATCCCGCCGCGACAGCCGCCGGCGGCGGGTCCGGCTCGGGAAGCGCCATCACGCGCCGCCACGCGCGCGATGCCTCGTCGCTGCGCCCGGCCTTGAACTCCACGTCCCCCAGGTGCCGCCAGGCAGGGCCGAATTCCGGAGCGGCTTCGACCGCCGCGCGGAGGGCGTCCCGGGCCTGCTCGGCGTCTCCGCGCGACACGTGCGCGAGGGCGCGGTAGTAGGTCCACTTCCACGCATCCGGATCCAGGGCTGCGGCCAACGCGTAGCTCCGGACCGCCTGGCCGTAGTACAGGTCCGCGTGGTAGGCCAGCCCGAGAGCGCCGACGGTGTCCGGCGAGTCGGGTTCGGCGCGCGCCGCGCGATCCGCCTCGGTCAGGTGCGTCCTGACGGCTTCGGTCTGGCCGGAAAGGTCGGGAAGCGACGGCAACTGCGCCTCGGGCGCCGCCTGGCGCCCTCCGCCGCACCCGCACAGGAATGCAAGGGCGGCAACCGCCGCCGCCGTCCGGATGCGGCGGGAGCACGCGCGTCGGCGGAAAGCCCCGGCGGCGCCGGGACGCGACGTCGAGCGGGCTGACGCATCACGGACGGAACCGGATCCCACCATTGCTCCAGACCGTCACGCGCGACATCCGGTCATAGGGTCCGCTGATGTGCATACCGCCGGTCACCAGATCGGGCGCTCGATCGCCGTCCAGATCGCCGACGGCCAGCGTGACCAGGTGCGTGGGCGCGGTGGCGATGCGGTGCATGGCGAAGCGCATCTCCCCGTCGTTCTCCAGCCAGACCAGGCTGCGCGCATCCGGGTCGTTCCACTGGTTGTAGGCGCTCGCCACGACGACGTCGAGATCGCCGTCGCCGTCGACGTCACCCGCCTGCGGGCTCGAGGCCCCCGAGAGATCCGCAATCCGGTGGACCTGGAACTGTCGATCTCCCAGGTTCCGCAGCCACTGCACGCCATGCCACGGACGACTGTTGGCGGGCGCGTAGTCGAAAGCGTCGCCGTTGCTGTGCAGGAGGTCGGAGAGACCGTCGCCGTCCAGATCGACCACCGTGATCCAGCTCGATCCGAAATCGGCATTGGTCGATCCCCACACCATGTCCGGCTCGAACTGCTCGCTCCCGTCGAATACCCAGACCTCTTCCCACTCCTGGCTGACGAGAGAAACCACGTCGGGCTCGTCATCGCGATCGATATCGACGATCACCGCGTTGATGGCTCCGGACAGCCGCAGCAGCACATGGGGCTCGAAAGACCAGCCACCCCGGTTCTCCAGCCAGAGGGTCTCACCGTGGTCGTAGCCGAAGGCGGCAACGGCCAGGTCCGGGTCGCCGTCGCCGTCCAGGTCGCCCGCCCGCGCGTCGGCCGCGCGCGGAAGCCCGTCGGCTACCACATGGCTCGTGAACTGCTGATCGCCGTCGTTCTCGAGTACGACGACAGCGCCGATCCGCAGGTTGCTGGGAAAGAGCTGCCCCAGACTCGCCACCACCAGATCCCGGTCGCCGTCCCCGTCGAGATCGACCGCCTCGACGTGCGCCGGCGCCAGGATGTCGTCCGCGAGCGCGTGCTCCGTGTATACGCCGGCCGGGGCCTGGCGGATCCAGGAGACACGGTTGCGCCCCGCATCGCACGCCAGGATGTCCCGCAGGCCATCCCCATCCAGGTCGGCGATGGCCACGTGGGATATCTGCGGCCGTTCGTTGACGCCGGGTGGATCGCCGACGGCTCGGGGAGCGAAGCTCTCGGTAGCAGCTCCCTCGGGCAGGATGGAGGCGCGCCCTTCCAACGCCGCCTGCGCCGCACGCCGCGGCGACGGGCCGCACGCCGGCAGGATGGCTCCCCACAGGCACGCCCCGGCGGCGATGAAGACCGCGTTCGTACGCGTCATCGGTCCAGCAGCTCCCATCGCACTGTATCTGCGCCGCATCGCACGGGTCAAAAACGGCAGTCCGACGTTATGATGCTCCTGTCCGCCCCGTTCGCGGACTCGCTTCGGGATCGCACGCTAAGGAGGGATCCGATGAAACGGTGGTTCGGTCCGGTCACGCCGGGCGTCGCCTGCGTGCTGGCGCTCACGGTCGTCGGCGGGCACGCGCAGCCCCAGGAAGAGCGGTTCGTCCAGATCGATACCCTCAACGTCCGCGACACCCTGTATCACCTCGGAGACGGCGGCGCGAACGCGCTGGCGCTGATCGACGAGATCAACGGCGGGGTCATCCTGATCGGGACCAAGCTGCCGGGTTGGGGACAGCCGGTGAGCGACGCGGTCTACCAGGTCACGGACCTGCCGGTGACGACGATCATCAGCACGCACGCCGATGCCGATCACACCGGCGCCAACGGCGAGTTCCCGGACGTGGTCGACATCATCGCGCACGAGAACACGCATGCGAACATGGCGCGCATGGAGCTGTTCGCCGGCGGCGCGGGACTGCCGACGACGACCTTCACGGACCGCTTCGCCCTGCTCGAGGACCTCGACCGGATCGAGCTCCACCACTTCGGCCCCGCCCACACCGACGGCGACATCGTCGTCGTGTTTCCGCAGAAGCGGACCGCGTATCTCGGCGATCTGTTTCCCGACAAGGCGGCGCCGGTCATCGACACCGCCAACGGCGGGAGCGGCGTCGCGTTCCCGGAGACGCTGGCGAAGGCGGTCGCGGCCATCGATGGCGTGGACCGGGTGATCACCGGCCACGGACCGATTCCCACGACCTACGCCGGGCGGGGCCGGCGCGACCGCGGGGAGCGCCGGGCATGGACCGGGTGGATGACCTGGGACGACCTGGCGGAGTACGCCGACTTCAACCGCGACTTCCTCGCCTCCGTGCGGGAATCTCACGAAGCCGGACGGAGCGTCGACGAGGCGGTCGCGAATCTCGACCTGCCGGCGCGCTACGCCGGCTACGACCTGGAGCGGGCGCGAACCAACGTCGAGGCGATCTACAACGAGCTGGCGGGCCGCTGACGGCCGCGAGGAACACACCATGAAGACGTGGAGAGCGGTGCTGGTCGGCGGCTTGGCGGTGCTCGTGGGCGGCGTCGCGGAAGTCCATGCCGACGACTGGCCGGAGTTTCGCGGCGAGGGCCGGCTGGGCGAGTGGCGCGAGACCGGACTGATCGAGTCGTTCCCCGCCGAGGGCCTGAAGGTGCGCTGGCGGATGCCGATCAAGGCGGGGTACGCGGGACCGGCGGTGGCTGACGGGCGGGTGTTCGCGACCGACTGGGAGCCGACCGACGGGATGCGCGGCACCGAGCGCGCCATGGCCTTCGACGAGGCGACCGGCGAGGTGCTGTGGGTCCAGGAGTGGGCGGCCGACTACGCCGGCGTGCAATGGGAGGTCGGGCCCGGCGCGACGCCGACGGTCGACGACGATCGGGTTTACGTTCTCGGGCGTGACGGCACCCTCTCCGCGCTGCGCGTCGATACCGGCGAGCTCCTCTGGCGCAAGAACTACAGCGACGACTACGGCGTGGACCGCATGCAGTGGGGCTTCGACTGGGGCTTCGCCAGCGCGCCGCTGGTCGACGGCGAACGGTTGATCTGCTTCGTCGGCGGGCAGCCCGACGCGCGGGTGGTCGCCTTCGACAAGCTGACCGGCGAGGAGCTCTGGCGCGCCCTGCCGAGCGACGAGGACCTCGGAGTGGCCCAGCCCATCATCGTCGAGGCCGGCGGCGCGCGGCAGCTCATCGTCTGGAACCCGGAGGAGGTGGCCTCGCTCGATCCGGTCACCGGCGAGATCTACTGGCGGCAGCCGTACATCGTCGGCGGGGCGATGACCGTGGCGGTTCCGGTGCAGTTGGGCGCGCAGCTCTTCTTCACCACGTTCTACGACGGCCCCATGATGCTGGCCCTCAACCAGGACCGGCCCGACGCGACGGTCGCGTGGAAGGGGCGCAGCAACAGCGAGATCCGCACCGACGGCCTGCATGCCGTCCTCGCCACGCCGATCATCGACGGCGGCTACATCTACGGCATAGGCAGCTACGGGCAGCTCCGCGGCCTGAACGCCGCGACCGGCGAGCGCCTCTGGGAGACCCAGGAGGCGACGGTCGAGCGGCGCCGCTGGGCGTCCGGCTACATGGTGCGCAACGGCGACCGCGTGCTCATCAACAACGACCGCGGCGAGCTGATCATCGCGCGCCTCAGCCCCGAGGGCTACGACGAGGTCAGCCGCACGAAGCTGATCGCGCCCACCTCGCCGCCCGGCAACCGCCGCGAGCTGCGTTTCGTCAACTGGGTGCATCCGGCCTACGCGAACCGGCACATCTACACGCGCAACGACGAGGAGATCATCGCCGTGTCGATGGACGCGGCGGACTACGAGTGAGACCGGAGGAGAACATTCCGGCGGTTCAAGGTCGGAACGACCGATCCTCAACGCGAGCTGCTCTCACGATGGACCGGACCGAGCGCAATGCCGGTGATCGACTCCGTCAGCGAACTCACGCCCGAGAAGGCTCTGATCTTCCGCGTGACCCACATCGACAACGTGGCCTGGATTCTCGACCACGGGCTGCATTGCCGGGCGTCAGCTCTGCAGGATCAGAACTTCGTTCCCATCGGCAACCCCGACCTGATCCAGGAGCGCCGACGCCAGCGCGTTCCGATAGCTCCCGGCGACACCCTCGACCACTACATCCCGTTCTACTTCACGCCGTGCTCGATGATGCTCTACAACCTCCGTACGGGATGGAACAACATGACCCGTCGGACACCGGCAGAACTGGTGTTCTTCGTCGCGTCACTCCGATCCCTGCAGGCTTGCGGAGTTCCGTTCGTGTTCGCGGACCGTCATGCGTTCATGCGCCTGGCGAGGTTCTCGACATCGCTGAACGACCTGGAGCATCTCGCCTGGAGGCACTGGCAGCAACGCGATTTCCGCCGAGACCCGAACAACCCCCAAAAAACGGAGCGATATCAGGCCGAGACCCTGGTGCACCGCCACTTGGCGGTCGAAACCATCGACGCAATCGTCTGCGGTGACGATGATGCGACCACGCGCGTGACCGAAATGGTGAGCGAGCGCGGCAGTCAGATCGAGGTCCACCGTCGGAGACAGTGGTTCTTCTGAGGCTCTATCCATGATTCGCTACGCTGAAGGCAACCTCCTGGACGCGTCGGCCGAAGCCCTGGTGAACACGGTCAACGAGATTGGTGTCATGGGCAAGGGCGTCGCCTCAATGTTCAGAGAGAAGTATCCGGCAAGCTCGCAGGAATATCAGCGCGCCGCAAGGAACGGCGAAGTCCAGGTCGGTCGGATGTACGTGACAGAGGGTGATTCACTGGTCGGACCACGCTGGATCGTCCATTTCCCGACGAAGAAGCACTGGCGGCATCCGTCGAAGCTCGTGTGGATTCGAGACGGTTTGCGTGACCTCATCCGGGTGATTCACCGGCGCGGCATCGAGTCCGTGGCCCTGCCACCATTGGGCTGCGGAAACGGGGGACTCGACTGGCACGTGGTGCGGCGTGAGATCGAATGGGCATTCGATGCGCTCCCCGGAGTCGATTGCATCGTGTACCGGCCAACAGTCACCTATCAGAACGCGCGCAAGGACACGGGCATTCAGGGCTTGACGGTACCCCGCGCCTTGATCGCTGAACTGATCCGCAGGTATGAAGTCCTGGGGAACGGATGTACGACTCTCGAGGTACAGAAGCTCGCCTGGTTCATCCATCGCTGGATCGACGTCCAGTGCTTGGCGAATCCTCTCAGACTCGAGTTCGGCGCCAACAGGTACGGACCGTACGCCGATCAGCTTCGACACCTGTTGGACGCGATGGACGGAAGCTACCTCCATTGCGAGCGACGGTTGGCTGATGCCGGTCCCAAGGATCTCATCCGGTTCGACGATGAACGGCGGGACGAGGTCACCAGGTATCTCACGGAACCGTGGGCAACGCCCTATCGATCGGCGCTGAACGAGACGTCCGATCTCATCGACGGCTTCGAATCACCGCTGGGGATGGAGTTGCTGGCGACGGTCGATTGGCTCATCGCCGCCGGAGGATGTGAAGCCACAACACCGAGGCTTCGACAGGGACTCGCGCAATGGCCCACGAGTCGCGCGGCGGCGCGACGCAAGCAGAGACTCTTTAGCGACGAGATGCTCTCCATCGCGATAGACCGCCTGACCGAACGGGGGCTGACCGGGTTGACCGAGATACAGTCGAGCGTCTGAAGGCAGGGGACGAGGCGTGTGGCCGAAGGCTCGGTGCGTTTACGTCGACCGCGCTTCCGGAATCCCGCGGGGACGACGACGGAATGACTGCACGAATCACGCGCGCACGCGACGACTGCGCACGTGCTGTTCGATCGTATCCACCACGGCTGCCGGTTCCTCATGCTCCCAGAATCTGAGCGTCAGCCAACCTGCCGCCGTGAGTTCGTGATCGTGCCGCCGATCGCGTTCGAAATTCGACCGCAGCTTCTCCACCCACCACTGCCGATTGGCGTGCGGCGTAGTGCCGTGCTGTGGACAGGAATGCCAGAAACACCCGTCAAGGAACACCGCGATCCGTTCCTTCGGAAAGACCAAGTCCGGACGGGATCGCGTCACTCCAGGAATGGTCCGATCCACCCGGAAGCGGAGACCGCGTCGATGCAGTCGAGTTCGCACCTGCATCTCGAGGGGTGTGTCCCGTCGAGGCGTGTTGTGCATCCGGCGCGAAACTGACGCCGAGCTGGGACAGGGTGTTCGATTGACAGGCATCGCTTCGGCGACACCGGGATTCACCGGAGAAACGGCGACACGTCACCGCCGATGGCCGAGAGCGCCGCGCCGTATCCCAGCGGCATCGGCACAGCGTCGCCAATCCACTTGGCGAGTTTGGCTCGCGACGGCGGGCGCTGCGGATCGGTGACGAAGCGGTAGCTGTCCGGGAATCCTTGCAGGCGCGCCGCCTCCCGCGGCGTCAGGGTACGTCGCTGCGTCGGGTGGACGTACCGGCCGCGACCCGGCGTCATGAAACCGGTGGTGATCGTCTGGGCCGGCACGTCGCGCCGCATTCGACTGTATACCGACGGATAACTGGTGCTCTCGCGATGACACTCCGGGCGCTCCGAACACGGAAGGTCGTACTCGTCGTTGTCGAACAACCAGTCGACGCGCTGGCGATTCTCGGGGCTGAGCTCTGCAGCACGATCCATCGGATCGTCGCCGGATCGGGTCTCGAGATCACCTATCGCCCACCACACAGGCCGCGGCCGTGCTTCGGCCAGCGCGCGTGAAACTTCGCGGATGGGAATCGGCGCGGCGTCGATGCGAGCGACGAGAAAGTGCCGGCGGCGGGTCTGCGGCCAGCCCATCGCGTCCGCGCTCAGAATGCCCTCCTCAACCGAATAGCCAGCCGACTCGAACAGACGGCGCGCGGTCTGGACCACACGGGAACGATCACTGGTCACCTCCGGTACGTTCTCGACGATCGCCATCCGCGCACGAGCGGCGACCGCGAACGCCGGGACCGTCAAGTAGAGCGCGTTTCGCACGTCGTCCCGCCGCGTCTGGTTGTTCAGATTGGAGTGTCCCTGGCACGGTGGTCCAGCGACGACCACGTCGACGCCCCGTGCAGCCGCCGCGAGTTTCGGCTCCACGATCTCCGGTTCGTACACGAACGCAGCGTCGGTACCCCGACGGCGCAGACGAAAGTCGACCAGCGAGGCCACCGATGCGATTCGGCGGATGCGGGTGTCATGGTTCGATGCGTAAACGTCGGTGGCTTCCTCGTCTTCGTCGACGATGAGCTCTGTGCGCACGGGCAATCCGATCTCCGTGCACAGATTCCGCGCTCCAAGCGCGAGACCTCCGGGTCCGCAGAACAGATCCACTGCCCGGAACGGACGGGCGAGCTGCGCGGCGGGCCGCGGCACCGCCCCGCTTCGCAGGGCAGTCCACCAAGCGCCCTTCGGGTCCGCCATCGGCTCGGGTGCACCGACGTCGATCTCCGAGGAGATCGACGTCCCTGCGAATCGCAGCGCGTGTACCAACCGGGAAGGCTCCCTACGGTACTCTTCCCACGCGATGAGCGATTCTCGCGCTGACGACGGGGACACGACGCCGCCGGTCACTCTGAACTCCCCCCGGACGACACCTGCCGCTGAATTCTCTTGACGAGAGCGTGCGCCTCGTCATCGTCGTAGATCGACAACACGACGTTCGACCAGGTACGGTTCAGGGCCTTGGCGAACTGCCGCAAGGGGTCGGTGGGCAGTCGGTGCTGCCGTTGCATGTCGACCAGAGCCCGAACCAACGAAGGCGCGGTACCCGTTCTGACACGTACGACGTGACTCCGCCAGAAATCGGTAGCTTTCGGCAGCACCGAAGCGTGCTCCGCAAACGGCAACCCGCCCACTGCCGCACCCCGCAGGTACATGCGTGTGAGCACACATTCGTTGGACGACTTCCCGTCGACGTAGCGGAGGTAGTTGCCCCTCGCGAACGCTTTCGTCTCACGCCACCGAATGAAATCCCAGAAGAGGGCGAGACTCAGGTATCTCCAGAAACCGGGATCGTCGAGCACTTCGACGTCGACAATCGACAGGGCGTCATGCAGCAGCGGGGCCGCCTCCGCTTCGCGCTCCTCCTTCCTCGCATCTCTCGCCGTTTCGTCGAGGTCGGTGGACATCATCGCCACCGCCTGACGTATGCAGTCCAGATTCACGTCTTCGCCTTCGCCGACCCATTCGACGGAGGGCCCCAGGGCTGGGTGTTCACCCTTCCACAGCCGCAGAGCGAGGTCTGCACACCGATCTCCCCGGATGGTCGGATATCTCATGATTCACCGTCGCGAACGGCTTCACGAGTCCGGAGGAGAACATCGAGAGCCGCTTCCGCGTGCGCGATCACCTTGGCCGGATCGGTGGTCACTTCGCGGAGAAGCTGCTCCTGCGACGCCCCTGCCTTCGCCGCGATACGGAGCACTCTGGCCAACAGGGAGTCGCCCAAATCAGTCCACGTTCTGCCCTTCAACTCACTCTCGCGCGCCGCCGCGGCATGAACGATGGCCGCGATGACGTCGTGCGCGAACTGCAACTGAATCGCCTGGCTCACCGGTGCTCGGGATCGGGCGCTGAGATTGTCCAGCAGCTCTCGATCGACGTAGAGGTCGAGAGCCCGGACATCGTACGACTCGAGTGGATCGACGTCGTCCATCCTGACATAGCGCATGGTCTTCCTTGGAAGTCCGAATTGCATCCGTGTCTCGTCGTCGAGCGGCTTCGGGTGGAACAGACGTTGAGACTGTTCGGTCGCGATCCTGAACGTCTCCCGCGCCAGCCACGTTCCCCGCCGCCACGGGCGGAGCGACCGGCGATCGAGACCCCGCGACAAGACGAGGAAGATGTCTACCGTCGCGCCGTGATGCGGAGCGCAGAGGGCCTCGGGGCGGTCCGGCTCCGTCAGGGCCACGACGCGCGCCATGCTGTCCAGATTCTCGCAGGACGCCTGGTGGACGACGTTCGTGATCTTCAGGTACGGCGTTGCTGCGATTACCAGGAGCGCGAGCGCCGACCGGTCGAAACCGTCGGCGGCTGCGCCTTCCGCGAGGGTCTTCCTGAATCCCCCGAACGACTCGTCGTCCGGTGTCCAGTGGATCTCGGCCCGCTTCCGGACGTGCAGCTCAGGATCGAGGATCGTGACGCGCCCACCGGCCTCGCACGTATCGCTACCGAAGCGGAGGACAGCCTTCGAGAGTACGTCCGCGAGCGTTCTGGGAATCGCGAACGGACGGACCCTTCGAGTCTCACTGCTCAACGCTTGCGTCCTTCACCAACTCAGCGTTCGCGCGGAGCTCGCCGGTCCAGTCGTTCCGGTACGGCGCGGTCTCAAAGCGAAAACGCGCCTCGACTCCACGTGCGAGACGACCGACGAACCCGTTGGACCCACCCGAGGTCCTGAACCCCGTTGGCGGATCGACGCTGATCCCGGCGTCATCACCCGCCCGATCGTCCTCCAAGAACACGTAGCGAATGGATACGGCGACCTCTGCCTCGCCATCAGGGACATGGTCCGTGAGCGAGAACGAGACGGACCCACTGACCTTCAACGAATCGGCGCCGACCGGCGTGAGTTTCCAGTCCGGGTGGATCGAAACAGGCCTTGGCTCCGGTACGGGTCGAGGCCGGGCTGGACCGGCGATCAATTTTCTCATGGCCCGATCGAATGCCGGCAGCACATAGTCGGCGTGACGGTGCCTCTCCGGCTTCAACTGACGACGGAAGTCCGCCACCGCGGTCCTGATGCGCGAGATGATCTGCTTCGCGCAGCGAGTGTCGGCCGGCGCGATGTCGTCCGACTCCGACGCGGTCGTCTGCCAAGCATCGTGCGCCTTCGGCTCGGTGGCACGGAGCGCCTCGTCGACGCGGTCGTCAGCGATGAACACGCCGCGCACGTAAGGCGCAGCGCGTCCCGCCTCGTAGTACTCCACGACCATGCGGGGCTTCCGGACGAGAGCCACCAAGCTCCGGTGCTCGATCACCTCGTTACCGGATGGCTCCGTCTGTTCCGGGTACGACCACCCCGCGGGATCGGCCACCAACCCCAGCACGCCGGGCGTCGAAAACCTCTCCATCGCCCTGAACACGACCTGCTTGCGATCGGGCCGCCGGTTGTCCGGCGGCGCAGTCGCCACCTCGTAGGCGTCGAGGAAGGTGGCGAGCACGTCGTCCTTTCGGGGACGGGGACACGACTCACGTCCTTCCACCGTCTACGACTGCGTGAAAGTCTCCCCCACTCTCGAGAGCGGGCCACCAGGAACGCTCGATCGCCTTGACGAGATCCGGGGGACGAACGATGGGATCGATGAGCAGGAACGTCGTTCCCAACTGCTCCGGAAACTCCGGGTCCCGAACGGGGATGCCGAGGCCGTCGGCGATCTCGTCGGCCTTCTCATTCTCGAAGGGAACGATGGCGTCCGGGTCCTGCTCATGACCGAACCGCCCGAACCCGGTGAAGCTCTCATGGCCACGGTGGTGCTGGCCCCAGTAGACCATGCCGAGTAGCCGGCGGGTCACACTCGGGTCGTCCTCGCGTTCGCGGAAACACGTGTAGGCGACCACTGTCCGGACCGCAGACCCGCGGATCAACCCGCTCTTGCCGTACCCGTAGGAACCGCCGGTGCCCGCTCGCTTCGCATGGAAGGAGACCGTCGCGAGCGCCAGGTACATCTTCGAACGGTCGCCTGACCACGGGCCGTACATGCCCGTAGTGCCGCTCTCCTCGATCAGGAGGTACGGGAGCCGCCCCTCCTGAGACAATTGCTCCAGGCAGTTGGGCGAATGAAGACCGAGCTGCCCGACATCGGAACCATCCAACCGCTCAGCCAACTCATCGAGCCCCAGCCGAGCCATCAGTTGCCCCTTTCGTTCCGCCAGCGCGGATCCGAACGAGAAGCGTATCTCGAAGGGCGGCGGATCATCCGAGTCCTCGCGCAACTCGATCGCGGCGTCCCACGAGTTCTGGATCACCTCGCGTGCGAGCACCGTAGCATCCGCCGACGGCGCGCCGACCGAGAACACGCCGGGCTGCTTGACGTTCTCGTTCTTGAACAGCTTGGAGAGATCGCCCGACGAACCGCTACGACTGGGATCGGTCTTCTCCCAGTACCACTTGCGAGACGGCGCGGTGGTGATCATGAAACGTGACGGAGGTTCGATCTGTTCAACGGGAGTGTATCCGAGTCACGCGCACACCGCGGATTCTACACGAGGAAAGCAGAACCGGGCGGCGACCACAGCGAACACGCCTCCGCGCCGACAGCGGATGGCGCTAGGTCGCTAGGCCGCTAGGCCGCTAGGCCGCTAGGCCGCTAGGCCGCTAGGCCGCTAGGCCGCCGGACGGGCGCTCGTAGAGCTGGGCAGGCGGCGGTCGGCCGGGAGCTGTACGCGCCGGCCAGCGGCAGCGCACTGGTCGCCATGCTCGCCGGGGTGAACGAACTGGCGGTCCTCGCGGTTGGCGGCGTGCTCGGGCTGGTGCTCCTCATGGTGCATCCGGCCTACGCGAACCGGCACATCTACACGCGCAACGACGAGAAGATCATCGCCGTGTCGATGGACGCGGCGGACTACGAGTGACGAGGCCAGGAGCTCGCGCCGCGGAAAGCAGCGAAGCGGCGTTCCGAGACGCAAGGTCATGGTGCGGATGGGATGGGCCGAAACGCCAGCCTGCGAGGCGTTTCGGGGCGCTGGCAAGAACGTTGCTTCTTCCATAGACTGGAGGAGGCAGCGGAATGACGACCACTACGTTCGATACCCACGCCGCCGTGAAGCAGCTCCGCGCCGCCGGCATCGGCGACACGCAGGCGGAAACACTGGTTGACGTAATCCGCGGTGCCATTGGCGAGCGAGTCACGAGAGCCGATCTCGAGCCGCTCGCGACGAAGGAGTTCGTGCGCGCCGAGATCTCCCGCGTGGACGGCAGGGTCGCCGGCCTGCACGCCGAGCTGCAGTCGCAGATCGCCGGCGTACGCACGGAGGTCGCCAGCCTCGAAGCACGTCTGTTTCGACATCTGTGGGTGATGGCAATCGTCATCGTCGGGGCCACGTTCACCCTGCTGAAGCTCTTCCCCTGAGGGCTCGGGTAAAATCCCGCGCGTGACCGTCACCGCCCCGCTCCGCGAGCTGGCCGTTCTCTTCCTGCGCCTCGGCGTCACCGCGTTCGGCGGCCCGGCCGCCCACATCGCGATGATGCGCGACGAGGTGGTCGACCGGCGGGGCTGGCTGAGCGACAGGGAGTTCCTGGATCTTGTCGCGGCGACCAACCTGATTCCCGGCCCGAACTCCACCGAGCTGGCGATCCACCTGGGCTACCGGCGCGGAGGCCTGGCTGGACTCTCCCTGGCCGGCGTCTGTTTCATCCTGCCGGCCGCGCTGGTCGTGGGCTGCATCGCCTGGGCCTACGCGCGCTACGGTACGACGCCGCAGGTCGGGTGGCTGATGTACGGCATCGGGCCGGTTGTGATCGCCATCGTCGCACAGGCGCTCGTGAAGCTGGGGCAGGCCGCGCTCAGCCGGTGGGTGTATGCGCCGGTCGGCGCCGCCGCGCTGGTCGCCGCACTCGCCGGCGTGAACGAGCTGGCCGTGCTGGGGGCGGGCGCCGCGATCGGACTCGCGCTGGCCATGCGGCCGAGCGGACCGGGAAGGAGCGCGGCAGTCCTTGCCTGGCTGGCCGCGCTCCCGGCAGCGCTGGCGCACCTGCAGCGCGGTGCGGCCGCGGCGGCGTCGCAGGCCGGCGCAACGGTCGGAGCTGCAGCGGGCAGCCTGGCGGCGGCCACCGTCGCCGCCGTCCCCTTCACCCTCTCCGGGCTGACGCTGTTCTTCCTGAAGGTGGGCTCCGTCCTGTTCGGCAGCGGCTACGTCCTGCTCGCCTTCCTGCGCGCCGATCTCGTGGAGCGCTGGGGCTGGCTGACCGACCAGCAGCTCATCGACGCCATCACCGTCGGGCAGGTCACCCCGGGGCCGGTCTTCACCACCGCGACGTTCATCGGCTATCTGCTCGGCGGCTGGGCCGGCGCGGTGCTCGCCACCGCGGCCATCTTCGCCCCCGGCTTCTTCTTCGTCGCGGTGACCCAGCCGCTGATCCCGCGGCTGCGCGCGTCGCGGGCGCTCGGCGGCTGCCTCGACGGTGTGGTGGCCGCGTCGCTCGGCCTGATGGCGGCGGTCACCTGGCAGTTGGCGCGGGCCGCGGTGGTCGACCTGCCGACGGCGCTGATCGTGGTCGCGGCGGCGGTCATCCTGTTCCGCTGGCGGCCCAACTCGACCTGGCTGATTCTGGGCGGCGCGGCGGCCGGCTGGCTGCTGAGGGGCTGGGAGTCTGCGCCGTAGAACGGCGTAGACTCCTAGTCAGGCCCGGTTGGGCGGCAAGCGGAGCCGCAGGCGACGACGTCGCGGTCAGCGCCGCGCCGTGGCCGGCGGCGCCTCCGGCGCCCGCTCCAGCGACATCTTGAGCGCGCGGCTCCGCCCTGTACGCCCCCCGTGATCGCTGGACACTTGCGCCGCCACGCGCCGGGCGGTCCTGGCCACCTCGACCAGTCCCGCCTGCCCGGCGACGAAGACGCCGTGCAGGCGGCGGCACTCCTCGGTCAGGTCGCGATCCAGCGCGGCCAGTTCGTCCGCCCAGGGCTCGTCGCGATGGGCGAGCAGATCGATGCTGCGCAGCAGTTCCTGGAGGATCTCGATGTCGTGCAAGCGGCCCAGCGAATCCTGCACCTTCTTGAGCCGAGTCACCGCGTCGGCCGTGTCCGCCTCGCCGGTCTCGGACGCCAGCTCGAGGCCGTAGCGCAGCTTCTTCGCTGCGATGCGGACCTCGTGGACGCGCTCGGAAACGTACATCGGCCCCGCCTCGGCGACGGCATCGCGCAGCCGGTCGGCACGCTCGCTCAACCGCTCGGCCAGGACCAGCGCCCACGCGTCGGTGGCATCCCGCATGCCGATGGCCTTGAGCACCTCTGCGACGTCCCGCGCCACCTTCCGCAGCCGCGCCGGCTTCAGGCGAGTCCGCATACGTTCGCGCTGCCGCTCGCGTTCCTCGCGCACGCGTTGCCGCAGGCGGCTGGCCGCACCCGGTTGTGCCCGCCCGGCCCGCTCCACCTCGTCGACCAGGCCGAGGGCTACATCCAGCTCGCGCACGGCTCCGAGCGCGCCACCCAACTGCCGCACGCGCTTGCGGGCCCGCGATGCAATCCGTACCCCGAGCTCGACGTCGCACAACGGCAGCAGCTCGCGCAGCCGTCGGGTCGCCACCCGGCACTGGTGGAGCGGTTCGACCGCGCCTTCCGTCGTCGGGCGCAGGTGCCGCAGCAACGCCCGGACCCGGCGCTCCAGCGGACGCTTCAGGACGTGGGGACCGGTCATGCTACGATGGCCCGTTTCACCGGCAAACACATGAGTATAGTGAAGTTTCCGGTGCCGTTCGCAAGGCTGTCTCACGATATTCGCCTTCCATTCGAACCGTGCGCATAGCGGCAATCGACATCGGCACCAACTCCGTCCACATGATCGTGGTGCAGGTGCGGCCCGATCACTCGTTCGAGATTGTCGACCGCGAAAAGGAGATGGTCCGTCTCGGCGCCGGCGGTCTCGGCGGACGCGCCCTGACGGAGCTGACGATGCGCTCCGCCCTGCAGGCGCTGACCAAGTTCAAGCGTCTGGCCGAATCGCACGAGGTGGACGAGGTCGTCGCGGCCGCGACCAGCGCGGTGCGGGAGGCCGAGAACGGCCGCGAGTTTCTCGCCGCGATTCGCCAGCGGACCGGGATCGAGGTCCGCGTCATCTCCGGCACCGAGGAAGCCCGCCTCATTCACCGCGCCGCGGTCTACGGTGTCGACGTCTCGGACGGCGCGGCGCTGGTCATCGACATCGGCGGCGGCAGCGTCGAGCTGACCCTCGGGCGCTCGTCGCAAGTACGCGTCGCCCACAGCCTGAAACTGGGCGTCATCCGGCTGACCGAACGGTTCGTGCACAGCGACCCGATCACCGGCGCGGACGAGCGGCGCATGGCGAACTACATCACCGAGGTACTGGCGCCGGTCACCGAGAAGATCCGCAGCCGCGGTTTCGCCCGCGTCGTGGGGACGTCGGGCACCATCCTCAGCCTCGGCGCGCTGGCCGTCGGCGAGGGCCGGGCGGTCGGCTCGGACGCACTGCGCAACCGGCGCGTGAGCCTCAAGCAGCTCCGCCGCGTGCGCAAGGAGCTGACCGCACTGGATCTCGCGGGGCGTATCGGCATCCCGGGGCTCGATCCGCGCCGCGCGGACCTGGCCGTCGCCGGCTCCATCCTCATCTGCACGATGCTGCGGCTACTCGGCGCACGCGAGCTGACGCTCTGCGATCTGGCCCTGCGCGAGGGACTGGCGCTCGACTACATCCACCGCAACCGGGCCCACATCGCCAGAGTGGAGCAGTACCCGGACGTGCGGCGGCGGAGCGTCATCGAGCTGGCCGAGCGCTGCAACTACAGCGAACCGCACGCCCGCCAGGTGGTGCGGATGGCGCTGTCGCTGTTCGACCAGACGTCGGCAATCCACGGCCTGGGCGCACGCGAGCGGGAGTGGCTGGAGTACGCGGCGATACTGCACGACATCGGCGTGCACATCAGCTACAGCCGGCACCACAAGCACTCCTGCTACCTGATCCTGAACGGCGACCTGCGCGGATTCGAGCCGCAGGAGATCGAGGTCATGGCGCTGGTCGCGCGCTACCACCGCCGGGGGCTGCCGAAGCGCTCCCACGGCGGGTACGGCGACCTCTCGGGAACACGCCGGCGCACCGTGAGGACATTGGCGGCGATGCTGCGCGTGGCCGAGGGACTGGACCGGAGCCACGCGCAGAGCGTCGCCTCGGTCGCCGTCGCCGCGGGTGCCCACGACTGCCTGCTGAAGCTCACGCCCGCCGGCGACACCGAGCTCGAGCTCTGGGCCGCCCAGCGCAACGCAGGACCGCTGGAGTCCGTGCTGGGCCGCATCGTCCGCTGCGAAGTCGATACGAAGCGCCGGCGCCCGGCAGGACGCGACGTTTCGACGGGACGGCGGCGGCAACCCGTTGCGCCGCGCGCCCCGACGCCGCGACGGCGACCCACGGCGCCTCCCACCGGCGAACCCGACTGACGCGCGGCAGCGCGACGATCTACAATCCGGCGAGTTCGTTCGACGCGACGGCGTCCAACGCCGCCCGCGCGCATCTGCATCCAGGAGACGTTGTGACCGAAGAGCGGCGTTGCGTACACTGCCGGCGGCGTCCGGTCGACCCGCAGTGGCGGCCGTTCTGCAGCGAGCGTTGCAGGCTCCTCGATCTGGGCAACTGGATCGGCGAGCGCTACCGGGTGACGAGGGAATCGACGGCGGCCGAGGATCATGATCCGCTCGGCGGCGACCGGGGCTCCTGAACGGAGCGCCCCGCGGTCCGACCGAGCTATCCGGGGAGCGACAGGCAGGCATGAGCGATACGCTGACCATCACCGACAACCGCACCGGCAAGCAGTACGAGATCCCGATCGTCGACGGCACGATCCGCGCCATCGACCTCCGGCAGATCAAGGTGGATCCCGAGGAGTTCGGGATGATGTCGTACGACCCGGCGTACCTCAACACCGCCAGTTGCCGCAGCCGGATCACGTTCATCGACGGTGACCGGGGCATCCTCCGCTACCGGGGCTATCCGATCGAGCAGCTCGCCGAGCAGAGCACCTTTCTCGAAACGGCATGGCTGCTCGTCAACGGCGAGTTGCCGACGGCGGCCGAGCTCGACGCCTGGACCGCCGAAATCGACCGCCACGCACTAAACGGCCGCTCGGCGCTGGATTCGCACGTGCAGGCGCTGATGGGGGGCTTCCCTAAAGGCTCCCATCCGATGGGCATGTTCCTCGCCGCCGTCGGCGCGCTCTCCACCTTCTTCCCCGAAGCGAAGCAGGTGCTCGACGCCGAGACCCGCCGGACGCAGATGGCCCGGTTGATCGCGCTCGCGCCCGGCGTGGCCGCCTACGCGTGCCGGCGCAGCACCGGACGCCCCTACGTGGCGCCGGACGCCGGCCTCGGCTATACCGGCACCTTCCTGAGCATGCTCTACAAGGAGGATGGGAAGGCCTACGCGCCGCATCCGGCGCTCGAGCGCGCCCTCGACGTCCTGTTCGTCCTCCACGCCGACCACGAACAGAACTGCAGCACGAGCGCCATGCGCAGCATCGGCAGCTCGCAGGCCGATCCGTTCGCATCGCTCGCGGGCGCCGCGGCGGCGCTGTACGGCCCGCTGCACGGCGGAGCGAACGAGGCGGTCCTGCGCATGCTGCGCGAGATCGGCTCGGTGGATCGGATTCCGGCGTTCATCGCCCGCGTGAAGAGCGGCGAGGGCCGCCTGATGGGCTTCGGCCACCGCGTGTACAAGTCCTACGACCCGCGCGCGAAGGTGATCAAGAAGACCGCCTACGAGGTCTTCGAGGTGACCGGCCGCAATCCGCTGCTCGACGTGGCGCTCGAGCTGGAGAAGATCGCCCTCGAGGACGACTACTTCGTGAAGCGCCGCCTCTACCCGAACGTCGACTTCTACTCCGGCCTGATCTACGAGGCGATGGGGTTCGACGCAGGCATGTTCCCGGTGCTGTTCGCCATCGGCCGCACGGCCGGCTGGGTCGCGCAATGGCAGGAGATGCTGGAGGACAAGGAGCAGAAGATCACCCGCCCCCGGCAGCTCTACATGGGAGAGAACACGCGGGACTACGTCGCGGCCGACGCGCGCGGCTGATACGTGACCACCATCGCCGTCACGTCGTCGTGCTGCGGCGCACCGGCGGTGAACCGCTCCACGCTGGCGAGGATCTCCTGCAGGCGGGGCTCGCACGCGGATCCGGTCGTGCCGGCCAGGCAGTCGAGGAGCCGGTCGTCGCCGTACTCCTCTTCGTCGCCGTTCATCGCCTCCGAGACCCCGTCGCTGAAGAGCACGAGGTAGTCGGCCGGCTGCAGGATCGCCGTTCCCTCGTCGAACGGGACGCCGTCGAAGAGACCGACCACCATCCCGCCGGTGTCGAGGCGCGAGACGCCGTTCGCCGTCACCAGCACCGGCGCGTTGTGCCCCGCGTTGCAGTACACCAGCCTGCCGTCGGGGTACAGCACGGCGTAGAAGAGCGTCACGAAGCGCCCCTGCACGCCGCGGCGGACGAGGGCGGTGTTCACCGTGGTCATCGTCGCCGCGGGTCCCGCCCCGACGCAGCAGCCCTCGGCCGCGAGCGAACCCTGCATCAAGGCGGCAAGCAGCGCGGCGGGCGGCCCCTTGCCGGCAACGTCGCCGAGGGCGAAAGCGAGCGCCCCGTCGGGCCGATCGATGTAGTCGAAAAAGTCGCCGCCGATGGACCGACACGGCAGCATGGCGGCCGCCGCCTCGAAGAACACGCCGGACCGCTGCCGCTTCGGCAACAGCGCCTGCTGGATCTCCGCCGCCGTTTGCAGCTCGCGCTCCAGCTTCGCGTTCTCGAGCGCGGCACGATACAGCTCGGCGTTCTGAATCGCGACCGCCGCCTCGTTGGCCAGGGTTTCGAGGGCTCCCTCCGTGCCCGGCGAGAGCAGCTTCGCCTTGTCGCGGCTGTCGAGGTACAGCACGCCGATCCGGTGCTGCTGCTCCGCCGCCGGCCCCGCGTTCGCGGCGTCCGAGAACCGCATCAACCGAAGCGGCACGCAGAGCACATGGCGGATCCCTAGCGCGACCGTACCGACATGGACGTTGGCGAGGTCGCCGGTAAGAAGATCAGCTTCGATCCGGGTACGGCCCGTCCGGAAGACCTCCTCGGGGATTTTGCGGCTGGTCTCGAAGCCGCTGCCGGGCAGGGTCTGCCTGCCACGGGCCCGCGCCATCTTCAAATCGAGAGCGCCGTCGTCGTTCGCCAGCATGATGAACCCGCGCTCGGCGCCACTCACCGCGATGGCCGAGTCCATGACCAGCGCCAGCACGTCGTCGAGGACCCGCGAGGAACTGAGCGCGCGCAACCCATCGAGCAGCGCCGCCACCTGCCGCAGATCGGCAGCCGTAGCCGCCCCGATACCGGCGCCAGGCTCGGCGGACCCAGCCGTACCTCGCAGATGGACGATGACTTCGGCGCCGCCGATGCGACCGAGTCGGATTCGATCGCCATCGCCCAGCGCCCGCTCAGTCACCGGCTCGTCGTTGACAAAGGTGCCGTAGCGCGATCCCCGGTCCCGAATCGCGTAGCCGGAACCGATCTCAACGACCTCGGCATGGTCGCGGGACACCTCGCCGTGGGACAGCACCAAGTCGCTCTCTGCACGCCGCCCTATGCGAAACGGGACTCTCTCGATGGAGATCGGATTCCCGGCGCCGCCGGTCACTTCGAGTCGAACGCCTGTCATAACCGGTCCCATGATATCGCTGCGGAAAACCGGCCCGGCTCAGCCGAGCCGCAGACGCCATGCCAGCAGTCCCCCGGCGCAGGCCAGCATCAGCCAGACGAGCGGCGCCGGCGGCCGGCCGCGCACGAGCTCGCCGACGAAGAAGAGAATCACGCCCAGGAACACGACCGCGAGGAACAGGGCGGACCAGCGGCGCCGGGCGGGATCGTCGACAGGCGCCGGCTCACGTTCGCGCGCGGTGGTCGCGGCGCCGCACTTGTAGCAGATGAGGGCGTTGTCGGCGATTTCCTGCCCGCAGGCGTCACACGTCATGCGTACCGTCCGTCTCGTTCAGCGCCCGCCGTCGAGACGGCGGATGTCCCGCGCAACCCGCGCGAGCTCCAGCAGAAGGCGCTCCAGTTCCGCTGCGTAACGCTCGGGCGCCAGAGTCGCCCGAGTCGCCCGCAACTCCTCCACCTCGACCTCCAGCGCGGCGCGGCGAGCCGCCAGGCGGTCCATCTCTCCGCCCTGACTCGTCGCGACGTGGTCGACGCCGGCGCCTACGTACGCCGCGGCCGACAAGCCGGCGCGCGGGCCGTCCTCCACTTCGCCCGCCTCGATCCCGAATCCGTCGCCCGTGTCGTCGAGGAGCGCACGCTCCGTCGCGAGCCGTCCGCGCTCCTGGTACCAGCGCCGCACCCCGGCGCCCGCGTAGACGAAGGCCTCCCACACCGAGACGCGGCCGTTGCGGTCGAAGTCGCCGGCGGCATCGACGAACGCCCGAATGAGAAACTCGGGAAACACCGTCGCGTAGCGCTGGACCGGCGACTCGGTCGCCGTGATCACGATGCGACCGGCCATCGCCAGCGACGCGAGGAAGGGTGCGCTGGCCGCCGTGGTGTTGACGAAGACGAGACGCCCGGGCAGCGGCTCCACCAGAGCGGCCCACTCCGCGGCGGTCAGATCCGGGCCGACGAGGTTGAACTTGGCGTCCTGCCCGTCGAAGGTCCCGTGACCGAGCAGGAGGACGAACAGCACCGACTGCCCGTCCATGTTCTCAGCGAGCTCCCGGATCGCATCCTGCACGCCCTCGCGCGACGCGCAGCCGACGCCGGCGCCCACGGTCTCGGCGAGCACCAGCAGGCGGTCGTCGCGAAACCCCGGCTGCGCGCGCAGGGCCGCCACGAGGCCGGACCGCCAGCGGTCGTAGCGCTCGGCGTACTCCGGGCCTCCCGACGCACCGGACACGATGAGCGTGAAGTAGTCGCGGGCTTCAGCCGAACCGCGCAGCGCCAGCACCAGCAGCAGGAATGCCGCCACGCCTCGCCACCTCCGTCCGATCATCGCATGCCCCACAGGCGGCGGAGCGACCACTCCGCGGCGAGCAACACGACCAGCGACATGAACACGACTGAATGATGCCAGACCTCGCGAGTCACGGTCCGCGGAGCGGTCCGGGCCGCGGCCCGGAGCCGATCGGCCAGGTCGTCGAGCCGATCCCCTTCCAGGTGGGCACCGCCGCCGGCCTCGGCGGCGCGCCGCAGCAGATCCGCGTTCAGCCACGGATCCTCCAGCTCCGGGTCGGCGGCGCCCACCAGCGCCCAGTCGCGCCGGCTGCCCAGATCCTCCCCGTCGCGGGAAACAGCCACGTCGATGCGATGCACACCGGATGACAATGGGGGCGTGGAGACGCCGTAGTCTCCCGCGCCGCGCGCGACCGCCGACGCTGCCTCCAGTCGCGGCTCCCCGGCGGGACCGCGGACGCTCACGCGCGCGGCGGCCCCGGCCACGGACCGGAACTCGTCGTCGCGCACCGAGACGTCCACCCGCAGGGAATCGCCGGCCGCGTCCCCGCCGCGCGTCGTGACCGCAATCCGGTCGACGGCGCCGGCCGTCAGCCAGCGCGCCGCCTGCCCCCAGAATCGCTCGTAGGTCCGGTCGTCCGCGGGAAGCTGCATCCGCCAGCGCCACGTGGCGCGCCCCGCCAGGATCATCGACCGGCCGGCGCCGTAGCGCTGGACGACGACGAGCGGCCGTGCGGAACCCGTCTCCGCTGCGGTCCGCGCAAGTACGGCGGCGCCCGGACGCACGGGACCGATACGCACGCTGCCGACCAGCGCCGGCGCCGCTCTCCACCGGTTCCCGGTCTCCTCGACGGTCGCCCCGAGGCGCAGCATGGAGTGGGCGAGCCCCGCCCGAGTCGGCGCGAAACGGTCCGCACCGTCTTCATCGCGGCCCGCGTCGGTCAGGCCCAGACGGTCCACCAGCCGCGCCGGCAGAACCGGTTCGAGAGAGGAGCCGAGATAGCCTCGCCGGCGCAGGCTGGCCGGCCCGAACAGCAGCAGGCCGCCGCCGCGCTCCGCGACGAACTCCGCCGTCATGTCGAGTTGTTCCGGTCGAAAGAACTCCGCCTCCATGTTGGCGAGCACCACGCCGTCGTACCGGAACAACGCCGCGCGCGTCCGCGGGTAGCCGGCCGCGAGCGCGGCGGTCCGCGCCGGATCTCCCTGCACGTAGAAAGTCTGCTCCCCCTGGTCGTTCTGCCCCTTGCGCACCACTGCATCGAAAGTGATTCCAGGATCGGCCAGCCACGCGCGCTTGAGGAAGCTGTGTTCGTAGCCGGGCGATCCCTCGACGAGCAGCAGGCGGCGCGGCCTCTCTGGCGGTCGCACCAGGACCTGCCGGCGGTTGTTCCCGGACACCAGCTCTGCCGCGTCGACCGGCACCTCTACCGTATACACGGACGCCAGCACCGGGTCGGGCGCCACCCGGAACACCACCACGGTCGGGGCGCCGTCCCGCTCCGGCCGCACCCGGCGCACGTCCATCAGACGCCCGCCGGCGCTCAGTCGGACATCGAAGGGCGCAGCCTCCAACCCGCGGCTCACGATGGTCGCAATCACATCGACTACCGAGCCGGCCCCGACCGGCTGCCCGGTCTCCAGGGCCATGACCTCCCGGTCCGGCCCGGGCAGCGGGTCGCCGACGCCCAGCGTGTAGACCGGAGCCGGCAGCCGTGCCGCAACCGCGGCCACGTCGTTCCGCCCGGTTGCGACGCCGTCGGAAACGACGACGACGCCCGCGATGGCCCGCCCGCCGAACCGGGTCGGGACGGCGTCCAGGGCACCGGCCAGGTCCGACCGCGACGCACCAGCCGCGAGCGCCTCGACGTCGACGGGGGCCAGCGTCTCGCCAAACCCGAGCACCTTCACGTCGAACGCCTCGCCCAGCGCCGGGAGCAGGCGATTCCGGACGAGCTCTCGGGCGCGATCGATTCGCGGCTCGCCGTCCGCATCCGGAATGGCCATGCTGCGCGAGTGATCGACCAGAATGGCCACGACGCCGTCGCCGGGCGGGGCGGGCTCGGTGCGCAACGGCCGCAACAGCAGGAGCAGGACGACAAGGAGAACGCCCAGGCGCAAGGCGGTCAGAAGCGCTCGCTGGGACAGGGTCAGATCGACGGGCGGCCGGGCATAGACCCACCACGCGACGGCCACCGCCGCCAGCACCGCGGCCGCAAGGCCCCACCCGGGAATCGGCACGCCGATCTGCACGGGGTCAACGTCCTATCTGGGTTCCCGCCGTGTTGGCGGCGGGTGATCGGCGAGTGCGCGATAGTAGCGGTCGACGAGCGCGCCGTAGCCCTCCGGCACCGCCTCACGGGAACCGACGTCCAGACGCCCCTCGGTCCTGGCTGCCTGCAACGCCCGCGTGCGCTCCGCCTCGAAGGCCTCAATCGCCCGCCGGACGCCGCCGCGCAGACTCTCCCACGCCGCGAAGTCCTGCTCGAAGGCCTGAAGTGCGGGCCCACCGCCGGTGGGACGCTGCGCCGCCCGGCGGGCCAGATCCTCGAGAACCCCGGGTCGAGCCGCCCGGAGCGCTTCGGCCAGACCGGGCATCCGCTCCAGCCGGCCCAGCAACTCCTGCGCCGCCTCCCGGATGGCCGCCGGATCGCGCCCGGCCCCGTCAGCCTGCTCCGAGAAACGACCGGCCGAATCGGATCCCGCTTCGCCGGCCCGTGCCAGTTCCGTGCCGAGGCGCGCGAGGCGCTCCTCCAGGGCCGCCAGGCTCTGCCGCACCGCCTCGGCCGCCTCCAGTTCCTCCGCAAGTCGCCGGCCGTCGTCGGACGCCGCTTCACCACTCGCGGCGGCCAGCTCCCGTTCGAGGTCGCGCAGGCTGTCGAGCGCCCGGCGCCCTTGCTCGGCCGCTTCGGCCATCTCGCCGCGCCGCAGCTCCGCCAGCGCCCGCCGCATCGGCTCGCCGGCGCCGTGTGCGCCCCGATTGCTCGATTCGGAAGCGGACGATCCGAACCCTTCGACCGACTCGGACGGGGTCGAAGAACCGGACGCGGATGCCCCCGACGAGTCGGACGATTCCGGGGAAGTCGTGGATCGGCGCGAACCGCCGCCCGCCGAGCGCGCGTCGATCTCCCGCTCGAGCGCTTCGGTCCGTTCCCTCAACTCCTCCTGCTCGCGGGTGAGTCGGGCGAGGACACGCGCCGCCTCCTCTTCGCCGAGCGCATCACGCCGCCTCTCCAGGTCGTCCTGCGCACGGCCCAGCGCCGCCTGGCGTTCCGCCAGCTCCCGCACGCGGCGCAACGCATCGCTCTCGGCACTCGATTCGGCCGGCGGCGAGGAGGTACGGTTCTCGTAGTTGGTCTCCTGCTCGCGGCGCAGGTCGCGGTCGAAGAGCGCCGACAGGTCTTCCTGCGGCTGCCACGCCGCCGACCGGCCGCTGCCGCCGCGCGAGACCCGGGTGCGCCGGATCGCGGCCTGGGCACGCAGGAGCGCGGCCAGCGCCTCCATCTCGAAGGGCAGGGCCGCGCCGGTCGAGGCCGTGCGCAATGCCTCCTCCGCCCGCGCCATCGCGTCCACCGCGGCGGCCAGCGCCCGCCGCTCGGCCCGCGCGGCGCGCCGCTGCAGCATCCGGGCGGCGGCGCCGAGCGCGGTCTGGCGCAACTCCGCCTGCGCGTTCGCCACCGCCAGAAGATCAGCATCGTCCGTCGCCAGATCGGGCCGGCCGTCCAGCCTCCAGGTCGCAGCGATGATCTCCTTCTGCACGGCGGCGAGCTGCCCCACCGTGCCGGCGTCCATGGACAGCGACGACTGGCTGGGCGCATCCTCGAACTCCCGCTCGAACGGCCTCACCTCCAGAAAATAGATGTCGCTCCGGGTCTCGCGAACGCGCGCCGGGTTGGCGTCGCCCGCCCGCAGGTAGTAGCTGACGACGTCGCCGGGCGAGACGTCGAGGTCCTCGGCGTAGAGGGTATGCGCGCCGGTCCCGCGGGCCGCCGGCTCGGCCCCGAGCAGATCGACGATGCGCTCGGCGCCCCCGGCGACGGCGTACACGAGATCGAAACGGGCGAGCGCGAAATCGTCCTCGGCGACCGCTTCGATCACCACCTCCTCGAGCGGCGTGATCTCGCGATCGCCGCCGGGCCGGCGGACCTCGACGAGCGGAGGGGCGTCTGCCAGAGCGCGAATGACATACTCGACGGCGCCCTGGTTCGACAGGCCGTCCACGTCCTGGAGCACAACGCGATAGGCATCGTCGCGAGTCACCTCGAACGACGCAGACAGCGCCGCCGGCGCCGCGGGGCGCAACGGCAGAACCCCGCCTGCCGCCAGCCGCAACGAGCCCTCGCGGACCGGCTTGTCGGCATGGACCGTGAGCGTCACGACCGTGCCGTCCGGCGCGAACACGTCACCGCCACCGGCCTCGACGCGGGGAGCGAGTCCCGTGAACGCGGGGTAGGCGTACGCGACGTCGATTCGCTCCACCCGAGGCGCCTGCAGGACAGTGACCGCGTAGAGCTCCGATTCGAGCGCCGCGGCGGTGACGCGGTAGGCGAAGCTTCGGGCCGCGGGCGGCAGCGTGGCCGCGTAACCGTCGCCGCGGGGTTGCATGTCGAGGGTAGTGCGCCCGCCGTCGCCGTCGATGACGTGCACCCGCGGAGTCGATCGCCCGAAGGCTCCCGGCGTGTCGGAGAGACGCGCCCGCACTTGCAGGGGCTCGCCCGCGGCCAGTCGCGCCTCTCCCGGCTCGACGGTCAGCGTTGCTCCGAAGGGCGCCGCGTACAGCCACGCGCTGCGAGCGATCCGCCCCACCGCATCGGCGCCGACGAGCAGCAGGGCCGCCAGCGCCGCCGTGGCGCCGACTCCACCGGCAACCGCCCGCCGAACCGTGCGTGCGGCGACCACACGGTCGGGATCGACGCCGCGTGCAAGGCGCGCCGCATCGTCCAGCACCCGACCGCCGAAGGACGACGGGGTCTCGCCGAGATCGATGGCGCTGGCCAGGCGATCCTGCAACTCGGAACAGCGCTCTTCGACGTAGCGCGCCACCCGGCCAGCCGAAGGGCCGCGCCGCAGGGGCCAGAGGGTCCGGACGGAGAAGGCGGCGGCGGCGCCCGCCGCGCAGGCCGCGAGGACCGCCATGACGAGGTCGGAGGGCGCGAACAGGCGGTCGACGCCGAGGACGAGCGCCAGCGCCAGCAAGACCGCGGAAGAAGCCCGCGCCACGGCGCGCATGGCGCGCGCCGCCACCCACCGCCGGCGCACCGATGCCAGCAGCGCAGCGATCTCGGCCAGGCTCGACGCGCTCGTGGAGCGGCCCCTGATCACGCCCCGATTATAGCCGTGCCGCTCACTCTCCATTCCAGCTCCCGCGACGGAGGTACCCGGCTCAGGCCATGGTCCGCCCGAGCCAGGCTTCGCCGACCAGCACGACCGCCGCCGCCAGGACGACGTACCACCAGAGCGACTGCTCCGCCTCGCGTGCAGCGCCGTCGGCCATCGGAAGCGCGCCGGACGCACCGGTGGACGCGGCGCCGAGACGCGCCAGAAATCCATCGGGCGTCAGCGGCCCGGGCTCGGACTCGCGGGGATCCACGTTGACGGCGACGGGGCGCCCGGAGGCGGGATCCGTCGCCACGCCCGGCAGGCGCGAAAGGCCGCCGGGGACCTCGCTCGGCAGCAGATCGCGCGGCGCTGCCGGCGGACCGGCCAGATAGCGGACGATCTCCTGCACGAAGGGCACGAAGCCCGGATGGCGGGGAAAGTCGTTCCATTCCATGCCGAGGTCGGAGGCAAGGACCAGCGCGCGACCGTCTCCCCGGCCGTACTCGATCAGCGCCGGATCGCCCTGATCGAAGCGGGCCAGAACGCGCGGAGGGCTGTCGGCGCCAGCCGGGACGTCGGCAGGCCCGGAAGGGAGGATGCGGGCCATGCGCATGAATCGCACGCGGCCCAGCGTCGCAACGAGGTCCCCGAACGGCCGAAACACCGGGTGCCGCGGATCCATGACCGCGAGCCGGTGGCCGGTGCCGTCCGGAGCGGCCCCCATCGGCATCTCGACGCCGAGCTCGACCGATTCGCCGAGCAGGTCGCGAACCAAGCGCGGATCGATCCCCGGCCCGGCCGCCAGCAGCAGACCGCCGCCATTCTCGACGAACGCGGCGATGCGCACCCGCCCCGAACGGCTCAGGCCGTCCGTACCGGTGACCACGATCACGTCTCCCGCCTCCCCGGCCGACGGGGGCGACGCGGACAGCGCCCCAGGGGCTACCGGCGTGACCTCGAACGGCCGGGATGCCGGCGCGACCGCGAGCGCCTGCGCCAGATAGAACGCCCCCGCGTCGAGCGTCCCGCCGTTGACGACGACCCGCACGACGGCCGGGGTCGCCCTGTCGAGCAGCGCGTAGCGGGTATCGTCCCACCGGTATCCGTACCGGTCCGTCACGCTTACCGCCGCGACCCGGGCTTCGGTCGCCGGCAGATCCCAGCGCACCTCGTTCCCACCGGGCAGGAGCGTCACCGGCCGCCGCGCGACCTCGCGGCCATCGACGTCGAGTGCCGCCTCCGACTCGGCCGGCGCAGATCCCGTGTTCAGAATGGTGACGGAAAGCTCCTCCGCGTCCGCGCCGACGGCGGTCACCGCCAGATTGCGGTCCACCGGCGCCACGGCGGCGACCTCCACGCTCACACCCTCCGGGATCGCCGCCCGCTCGTCGTCGGGCCAACCGCTCGCCTGCAGGTCGGTGACCACGACGACCCGGCCCGCCCGTCCATCGAGCACGTCGACCGCCGCCGCGAGGCCGGCCGCGTGGCGCGTCGCTCCGGTGGTCGGCTCGATGCGTCCGAGCGCCGCCCGCACGAGCGGGCGCGCGAGCGCCGGCGGCTGCACGACCGCGGCCCGATCGTCGAACGCCACGACGGCGATCGGCTCATCCGGCGAGGTAGAGGCGATCACCTCCCGGGCGCGTTCACGGGCAAGCTCCATCTGCCCGGGGGCCGACAGGCTCAGCGACCGATCGACGACCAGAACCGTGATTCTCCGCCCTCGACCGGACGCGTCCAGGAACGGCCGCGCAAAGGCGACGGCCAGAAGCAGCAACGCCGCGACCCGCAGCGCCAGCAGCAACAGCTCGCGAAGCCGCCGGCGCCGGTCGCTGCGCACGAACGCGCGTTCCAGAAACCGGATGTCGCTGAACGGCAACCGCGGCGCCCGGTCCCGCGCGAAGAAGTGCAGCAGGATCGGCACGGCCGCCGCCAGCGCCCCGAACAGGAACGCCGGAAAAAGGAACGTCATCAGCGACGGCTCCGGGTCGCAAGATACTCGCGAAGGGCGCCATCGAGCGGCTGCACGGTCTGCACCCGGCAGTACTCGATACCCGCCAGACGCAGATCCCGGCCGTAACGCGCCGCCATCCGCTCCATCTCCCGGACGTAACCGTCCCGGATCTCGCCGGCGACGGTGGTCACCTCCCGGCCCGTCTCCAGGTCCTGAAACCGTGTCGCACGCTCGAATGGAAACTGCAGCTCGGCCGGGTCGAGCACGTGAAACACGATGACCTCGCTGCCCCGGAACTTCAGGTGCTTCAGGCCGGCGACGACCGCGTCCGGATCGTCGAGCAGGTCGGAGATCAACGCGACCATCCCCCGCCGGCGCATTGCGGCGGCCAGCGCGTTCAATGCCTGCGAGACATTCGAACGACGGCCGATCCGGATCTGCTCGAGAGCGACCAGGATACGTCGCAGGTGACCGGGCCGCGCACCGACTGGAACGTTGGTCACGACCCACTCGTCGAAGGTCAGCAGCCCGACGGCGTCGCGCTGCCGGTTCATCAGCCAGGCCAGCGCGGCCGCGAGGTACGAGCCGTACTGCAGCTTCGACACCGCTCCCGAGCGATAGCTCATCGACGCCGAGACGTCCAGCAGGATCCGGCAGTCGACGTTGGTCTCCTCCTCGAACCGCTTGACGTAGAAGCGGTCGCTGCGGCCGTAGACCTTCCAGTCGAGGGAGGACAGGTCGTCGCCCGGCATGTACTGGCGATACTCGGAGAACTCGGCGCTGAACCCGGTCGACGGACTCCGGTGCAGACCGAGGAGGAAGCCCTCGACCACCGCGCGGGCGCGCAACTCCATCGAGCCGAGATTCGCGACGACCTCCGGATCCAGGCAGCCCAGCGCCGGGCGGTCCGTGGCGGCCGCGCCCATCACATTCCGCTCGCGGGGGCCGGAACCGCGTCGAGCAGCCGCGTAACTATCGTTTCCGCGTCGACGTCCTCGGACTCCGCATAGAAGTTCGTCACGAGGCGGTGCCGCAGCGTGGGCAGCGCCAGCGTCCGGATGTCCGCCACCGATACGTGGTAGCGCCCCGCCGCCAGCGCACGCGCCTTGCCGCCGAGCACCAGCGCCTGCGACGCGCGGGTGCCGGCACCCCACTTGACCCAGCGCTCCACGAAATCCGGCGTCCCGGCCCGGCCGGGCCGGGAGGCGTCGACGAGCCGGACGGCGTAGCGGGCGACCTCTTCCGCCACCACCACCTGCCGCACCAGACGTTGGAACTCCAGGACGTCGTCGCCGTTCAGGATCCGGTCGAGGGCCGGCGTCTCGTCCGAGGTCGTGCGGGTCACGACGCTCACCTCGTCGTCTTCCGCGAGGTAGTCCATGACGATGTTGAACATGAAGCGGGACAGTTGCGCCTCGGGCAGTGGGTAGGTTCCCTCGAGCTCGATCGGGTTCTGGGTCGCGAGCACCAGAAACGGCTCCTCCAGCGGATAGGTGCGCCCCGCCGCCGTCACGTGGTGCTCCTGCATGGCCTCGAGCAGGGCCGACTGCGTCTTCGGCGGTGTCCGGTTGATCTCGTCGGCCAGGATGATCTGGGCGAAGACCGGTCCCTTGACGAACCGCAGCTCGCGGTGACCTCCGGTCTCGTCGATGATCTCGGTCCCGGTGATGTCGGCCGGCATCAGGTCGGGGGTGAACTGGATGCGTTTGAACGACAGGTGCAGTACGTCGGCCAGGGTCTTGACGAGCAGGGTCTTCGCGAGGCCGGGCACGCCGGTGATGAGGCAGTGCCCTCCCGCGAACAGCGCCGTCAGGACGAGGTCGATCACGTCGTCCTGCCCCACGATGACCTTGCGCAACTCGGCCAGGATCCGCGCGCGGCCCTCCATCACCCGTTCGGCCGGCGCCTCCGCCGCAGTGGTCGTGGGAGTCGTCATCCGCCGCTCAATGCGTCAACGCGTAGACGATCTCGTTGATGAACATGCGGTACGACTGCGCCGTGTAGCGGATGTAGCCGGGATACTGCTCCGCGTTGGACCATTCCCAGCCGTCCCCCATGTCGGTGTTGAAGTTGACGAGCGCCATCACCCGGCCGTCGTCGTCGAGAATCCCGTGGAGCTGCGCCTCGAACCCGCCCTTCTCCCAGGTCACGTTGTTGAAGTACGACCCGAGACCGGCGATCTGGGGGTACTCGTCGAGCTGGTAGAAGCAACTGAAGACCGGGTGATCGGCGGGAAGCTCCACGATCTCGCGGTCCGGAAAGACGCGCTCCATCTGTCGCTCGAACAGCGCCCACTCCTGCGGCCCGTGGAAGTCGTCGAAGGTCACCGTTCCGCCCCGCAGCAGGAACTCGCGCAGGATGTCGGCCTCCGCGTCGGTCAGCATCAGGTTCGCCGGCTCGACGATGTAGATCCAGGGATGCTCCCAGAGGGCCTCGTCGGACAGCTCCAGAACGATCGGCTCGTTCACCTGCAGGCTCGTCACCCGCGCCATGCGCCGCGAGAGGTTCTGCTCGGCGACCGGCGCGTCGACCTCCCACGGATCGACCCAGTAGATGCGCTTGAACTCGGCAAGTTGTGCCGGCGGGGTGTCGTAGCGGATGCGGACGAAGCGCCATTCGAGCCCGGTCAGGCCGTCCCGCTCCGGGAGCGCCTCGTCCTGGCCGGCGAGGTCCGGACCGCTCGTGAGCAGCGCCGCGGCGGCCAGCCCGCCGGCCGTCGCCCGCAGCGACGCCAGCCTCACCGATCGACCTCGACGATGGAGAGCAGCAACTCCAGCGCGCGGTCGTAGGTCGGCGCGATCTCCAGGGCGGAGAGCGTCTGGCGCCGGGCCTCGGCGAGCCGACCCGCCGCGAACAGCGTCTCGGCCAGGTCGGTGTGCGCCGCCACCCGGTCCACCGGCCCGAGGGCAAGCGCCACCTCCAGCTCCCGCACCGCGGTCTCGGTCCGCCCGGCGTCCTTGGCGATCCGGCCAAGCGTCTGGTGCGGGATCGGATCGAACGGGTCGATCTCGATCAGCCGCTCGTAGGCCGCCTGCAACCGGGCGTCGTCGCCCGCGCCCTCCGCCAGCGCGGCGAACCTGCGGACGGCGTCGATCGACGTCTCGTCGTACACGAGCAGGCGTTCCAGCTCCGCCATCGCGCGCTCGGCGTCGCCCTCCGCATCCGCCAGACTCGCCAACTGCCCGCGCGGGCTTCCCAGGCCCGTCGCCATGGGCGCCAGCCCGGCCGCACGCTCGAAGGCAGCGCGGGCGGCCGCGGTATCGCCGGCTTCGCGCAACGCCTGGCCGAGCCCGAACTGCACGTTGAAGTTGTCCGGCTGTTCCTCCGCCAGCTTCCGCAGCGCCTCGAGACGCTCCGGACCCTCCGGCAGGTTCTGCGGCCTGTTCTGCAGCGAGCGCCGCAGCGCGCCGAACTGCTCCTCCACCGCCGCGTCGAAGCTCGCCTGGAGGCGCTCGTAGTCGAGATCGATGCGGGCGAGGGCCTCCTCGGTCTCCAGCCCGTCGCCGTACGCGCGAATCAGGGTCCTGAGGGACTCCAGACCGTAGGCTTCGATCAGGTGCTCGACCACCACCGAGGCGTGAAAGTAGGAGAGCGATATCGACTCGGGCCGCGTGAACCCGCGGTCGAGCTCGCTGATCGACAGCAGCGTGCCGCTGTTGAGGGCGTTGGCGAACTCCAGCACCTGGTCGCGGCCCCAGGCGAGGTGCTTGCGCTTCTCCTCGTAGGTCGAGATCCCCTCGCTCAGCCAGCGCGGGAGCCGCTGGCTGGACATCTGGAGGGTGATGACGTGCGCTATCTCGTGCCACAGGGTCGACATCCAGTTGAAGTCGCCCGGCGGACGGGCGCGCGGCGAATCGAGCGTGACCACCTGCCCGAAGCAGGCGCCCAGCGCCCCGATCATGCCGGGCAAGCCCAGCGTGCGCACCGCGAAGTCGTCGTGGTTCGGGAACACCTCGACGAGGACCGGGGTCTGAACCGTCATGTCGTACCGCGCGGAGAGCTCGTCGAGCGCCTCCTGGGCGATGTCCAGGACGTACTCCCGCAGGATCGGCGCCTCGTCGGGATGGAGACGCACGACGAGATCCCCACGCTCGACGGTCTCGAACTCGTCGAGGTTGTCCATCATCTGCAGGAGATTGAAGGTCACGACGTCGTAGGGGTCTTCCTCGAACGAGCGCTCCAGCGACGCGCGCGCCGCCGGCTCGTCGCCGGTGCGCAGCAGATGCATCCCCAGCTCAGCGTGGGCGCGGGTGTTGTTCGGATCGAGCTCCAGCGCGCGCCGGACCAGGGTCACCGCCTCGGGGAAGCGGTACGCCCGCGCCGTCTGACTCCCCGCGATGCGGTAGATGTCGCCGTACGCCGGGTTGATCGCCAGCACCCGCTCGACCTCGGCCGCGAAGTCGTCGGCGCGGTCCTCCAGATACGCGATGGCCGCCAGCAGCGACCGCGCCTCCAGGCTGCGCGGGTTGACGTCGAGCGCCCGCCCGATAGCTTCGCGGGCGGCGTCGCGATTCCGATCGCCGAGCTCCAGCTCCGCGACGAACAGGTGCGCCCCGACGCTCGACTCGTCGATGCCGAGGGCGCGCTCCACCGCCCCGCGGGCGACCGGCGGATTCTCGTTCGCCAGCACCCGCGCCATGCCGACCAGCGCCGGCGCCCATTGCTCGTCGAGCTCGAGCGCGTCCTGGAACGACTGCAGCGCGTCGGGATTGTTGTACTTCTCGAGGAACAGCTCGCCCCATGCGGTGTGAATCGCCGGATCGTCGGGCAGTGCCCGCGCTGCGCCGCGCAGGAACGTGTTGGCCCGCCGGAAGCCGCCGGCAGCGCCAGAGGCGAGCGCGCCGTAGTACTGCGAGAGCCCGTCGAACGAGTTGAGGCCGTTGACGATGACCGCCTCGAGATAGGGCACCGCCTCGCCTCCACGGCCGAGCGTTACGAGCAACCGTGCAAGCTCGAGACCGGCCACGCTGCTCGGGTTGGCCTCTGCGACCGGCTCGAGCAACGCCTCGGCCTGGCCGTAATCCCCGACGCCGATCAACAGCCGGGCGCGGAGCGCGACGGCCGCCGGATCGGACGGGTCGCGGCCGGCGGCCAGCTCCGCCGCCGCCTCGCGATCGCCGTGTGCGAAGGCGCGGGTGGCGTCCCGGTGGAACTGCTCGTCCGCGGTGAGCTCTTCCGCCGGTTGGCCGACGCCCGCCGCGGGGGCCGGCGCGAGCAGCAGGGAGAGGACGACGACGACGACGGTCCACCTTCCTGTCATCAGGCGATTATAGTGCTGGGGCAATCCGTGCGCCCATGGACGAAGATCCGACTCCCGTTCGCCGGTTCGCTCGCCACGAGAGGTTGCGTCGGATCGGTGCGCGTCTCTACGCGCCGGCCGGCGCTGCCGCATTCGCGGCGTCGCTCGGCTACTTCGCCTACGCCTACGGCGTACGATTCGACGCAGCCGGCCAGCCATCGACAGCCGTCGGCATCGTCGGTGGACTCATCGTCAATACGGGGCTCTTCACCGTCTTCGCCCTGCACCACAGCCTCCTGGCGCGTAGCGGCGGCGAGCGGCTGGCGGCACGCCATCTGCCGGAGGGGCTCGAGCGCGCGACCTACGTATGGGTCGCCAGCATCCTGTTCGCTCTGACCTGCGCCTGGTGGCAACCGCTCCCCGGCGCTCTCTACCGGGCGGACGGGTTGGCGCGCGCCGCCGGCTTCGCCCTGCAGGCGGCCGGCAGCGTGTTGATCTTCCGCGGCGGGGCGGTGCTCGACCTGCGCGAACTGGCCGGCATCCGGCAGGCGGCGTCGCCGGCGGCGGCGGGCGCCGGCGGCGGGCAGCCGTCCGATCTGCGGATCCGCGGTCCGTACCGGCGCCTGCGGCACCCGCTCTATGCCGGCCTGCTCCTGGTACTGCTCGGAACACCGGACATGACGTACACGCGCCTCTGTTTCGCCCTGCTGAGCACGGCGTACATCGTTGCGGCCATCCCCTGGGAAGAGCGCGACATGGCCGCCCGGTTCGGGGACCGTTACGATCGCTACCGGGCCGAGGTGCGCTGGCGGCTGGTACCCGGCGTCTACTAGGAGCTTGCGCCGCTCCGGACCGCGTGATGCCGGTTGCCGTCTTCGCCGTTTCCGGGCATGGCTTCGGTCATGCGTCGCGCCAGACCGAGATCATCCGAGCGCTGCACGAACGGCGGCCCGACGTCGAGATCGACATCCGGACATCGGCCCCGAGGTGGTTCTTCGAACGCGGTCTCGACTTTCCGTTCTCGTTCGAGACGGTCGAGCTGGACACCGGCGTGGTGCAGATCGACAGTCTGGAGGTCGACGTCCGGACGTCGATCACCCGGGCCGCCGCCTTTCATCGCGCCCTTGACGAGCGTGTCGATGCGGAGGCCCGCGCGCTGACTGCCCGAGGCGCGAACCTCGTGGTCGGGGACGTCCCGCCTCTCGCCTGCGCCGCCGCCGCCCGCGCAGGCATCCCGTCGATGGTCGTCGGCAACTTCACCTGGGACTGGATCTACGCAGGCTACCCCGAGACGGCGGCGCTGGCCCCGGACCTCGTGCGAACGCTCCGGGACGCCTACTCCCGTGCGACCGCAGCCTGTCGCCTGCCCCTTCACGGGGGCTTCGGCGCCTTCGAGACGGTCGTCGACGTGCCGCTCGTGGCGCGGCGCTCGACCAGGAAGCCCGGCGACGTCCGCCGGCAACTCGACCTCCCGCCGGACGCCGCGCTGGCGCTGTTCGCCTTCGGCCGCTACGGCATCGGAACCGTCGACTGGTCGGAGGTGGCACGGATTCGGCGCTGCCGGGTCGTCTTCACGAGCGGCCCGCACGCGGGCGGCGGGCCGGACGGCCACTCGTTCGCGACCTTCGACGAACGCACCCTGGCCGCCCAGGACATCGCCTTCGAGGACCTCGTCGCCGCGGTCGACGTCGTCGTCACCAAGCCGGGCTACGGAATCATCGCCGAATGCGCCGTCAACGACACCGCGATGCTCTACACGTCGCGCGGACGCTTTCCGGAGTACGAGGTCCTCGTCGCGGGCCTGCCGGCGCTGACGCGTGCGGCGTTCATCGGCCACGACGACCTCTTCACCGGCCGCTGGGGCGGGCATCTGGACCGGCTCCTGGCACAGCCGCGACCGAAGCCCCCGGCCGCGGACGGTGCGCAGGTGGTCGCGGACGCACTGGCGGCGCTGCTCTCCCGATGAGATCGGCAGACGGGGGAGGTCAGGACGAAACGGTGCGGCTCAGTCCTTCTTGCAGGTGACGAGCGACCAGATGCGGGGGATGTTGACCTTCTCGATCGACACGGGACGCAACCCCGCCTGCGCGAGGAACGCCGGCAGATCCAGGTCCGCCTTGAAGCCGATATAGACGGTCAACGGCGAGATCAGACGCTCGGCGCGGGCGACGAAGCGGTTCGGACTGAGGAAATGATTCAGGAAGACGAAACGCCCGCCCGGGCGGCAGACCCGGCGCATCTCGCGTGCGACGGCCACCGGATCCGAAACGGTGCTGATGACGTACGGGGCGTACACCAGGTCGAACGAATCGTCGGGGAAATCGAGGTGCGCAGCGTCCATCTGCATGAGGCGGACGTTGCCGACGTTGTGGGCGGCGAGCCGGCGAGCCGCCTTTTCCAGCATCTTCTCGGCCACGTCGATGCCGGTCACACTGACGTTGTCCGGATAGAGCGCCGCGTTTATGCCGGTTCCGACGCCGACTTCCAGTACCCCGTCGCCCGGCTGCAGATCGAGCCTCCGGATAGCCTCGAGGCGCCCGGTGTGCAACGTCGCCCCGAAGAGCCAGTCGTCGATGACCGCGATCTTGTTGTAGACCGCTTCGACGAAGGAACTCTCCACTACCGCCGCGGAGAGCGCCCGCGTCTGTGGATCGGAGCAGAGATCGTCGTCGGGATTCCGTTGGAGAAGACTCACGCGGGGGCCCGCCAGTCGTCGCGCTCAGCGGTTCGCACCCGCCTGGCAAAGATGAAGAGAGCTTGCATGCTTGTCGATCGCATAGACGACTCCGGCGACTATACCCCGTCGCTCCGCGGGTCGCAAGGATCGGCGGCCGCATGCTCCGCTGGTCGGCGGGCCGCCAGGAGCCACCAGGACCGGCAGCGTGCGGGGTTCGCTATAGTGGCCGGAAGTGCCACCGGAAGCCCGATTCCTGACCACCGCCCAGCAGGTGCTGCTGACGACGCTGGTCGTGAAGCTCGCCGTCGTGGCGACGCTCTCCACCATGCTCGTCCGGTTCCCCCAGTTCCGGCGGATTCTGCTGACCGAGCAGCGCGCCTGGCGCGAGCGCCTCGTGTTCGCGTTCAGTCTCGGGATCCCCCTGCTCGGCGGCATCATCGCCCGGCTGTTGCTCGGCTACGACGCGGCGGACTTTTCGCTGGCCGGCCCGTTTCTCGCCGGATTGATCGCCGGTCCGTACGCCGGCGCCATCGTCGGCGTGCTCGCCGGCACGCCGGCCCTCCTCGGCGGCGAGGTCGCGGCGATGCCGTTCGCGGTGGGTTGCGGATTCGCCGGCGGCGGCCTGCGCGAAATGTGCCCCAAGGAAGCCATCTGGCACCTGTCGCCGTTGTTCTTTGCGGATCTGCACCGGCACGCGTGGCACCTGGTGCGGCGGTTCCGCGTCGACTGGCTTCCGATTCTCGCGGCGGCGCCCGTCGGTCTGGAGGTGATTCGGCAGGGACTCGGCGTGCGCTTCGGCCTGGACGTCATCTTCCACTTCGAGATCGAGAATCTGTGGCTCGGCGCGCTGGTGATGCTGTCCACCGTGCTGAGCGTCGCCATTCCGATCAAGATCTGGAACACCGCGCGCATCGAGCATCGCCTGCAGGAACAGGAGAAGCTCCTGATGGCGGCGCGCGTCGACGCGCTGTCCAGCCAGATACACCCGCACTTCCTGTTCAACACCCTCACCTCGATCTCCTCGCTCATTCGCTCGCAGCCGGAAACCGCGCGGACGTTGATCCTGAAGCTCTCCGTCATGCTGCGGCGGATGCTGAGCACGCAGGAGCAGTTCGTCACCCTGCGGGAGGAGCTGGCCTCCATCAACGAGTACCTCGACATCGAAGCGGTCCGCTTCGGACCCACCCTGGTCGTGGAGCATCGCATCAGTCCCGACAGTCTCGATCTGATCATCCCCAGCATGGTGCTGCAGCCGCTGGTCGAGAACTCGATCAAGCACGGCATCGAGAAGAAGGTGGGCGGCGGGCGTATCATTATCCAGAGCCGGCGCACGCGTGGTCACGGCATCATCGAGGTGCTTGACAACGGAGCGGGCATGGCCGACACCGACGTCGGGCGGAGCCGTGAGGGCGGGATCGGCCTGCGCAACGTGGACGAGCGGTTGCGCGTCATATACGGCGAAAACTATCCGTTGCGGCTGGAGAGCACGCCGGGGGAGGGAACGTGCGCGCGCATCGAGATCCCGGTATCGACCGCGCCGTGGAGGGTGTCCGCCTGAGATGAGCATACGCACGGTGGTGGTCGACGACGAACGGCTCGCGCGAAACGAGCTCTGCTTCCAGCTCGAGCAGCTCGAGGACGTGGAGATCGTCGGGCAGGCGGGAGACGGCCTGCAAGCTCTCGAGGTCATCGACACGCTGCACCCGGATCTCGTGCTGCTCGACGTCCAGATGCCCGGCCGCACCGGTTTCGAGGTGGCGCGCGAGCTGGTGGATCGGGACGATACCCCGCGTGTGGTCTTCGTGACCGCGTACGATCAGCACGCGATAGAGGCATTCGAGGTGAACGCCGTCGATTACCTGCTGAAGCCGGTCGAGCCTGCGCGCCTCGCCAGGACGATCACGCGGGTACGGGAACTGGTGTCCCCCGCACCGCAGCCCGGGGAGCGACGCCCGGCGCTGCGGGCCGACGAGCTCGAACGGATCGCGGACCTGGTCGCGCAACGCCGCGGACGGCGGGAGCCCATCGCCGTGAAGGCAGGCGAGCGGCTCGTGCTCGTGCAGCCGCAGGACATCGTGTTCGCATCGCTGGTGGACGACGTCATCACCGTCGTGACCGGTACACTGAACGGCGCCGCGAGTTGCCGGACGCTGGACGAGCTGCAGTCGCATCTCGACCCGGACGTCTTCTGGCGCGTCCACCGGTCGCACGTGGTGAACATCCACAAGATCAAGGAGATAGTCCCGTGGTTCAGCCGGAACTACATTCTGAAGATGAACGACCCCAGGGGAACGGAGATACCGGTCAGCCGGTCGCAGACGAAGCGGCTGCGGGAGTACCTCAGCCTCTAGGACCCGGCGGCTCGGTCGAGGACCCGATCCGGCAGGATCTGGACGTCCTGGCGGCGCACCCGCCGGTCGAGCCGCCGGCGCCGCAAGCGGACCAGGATCAGCCGCCGGCGCCGCAAGGCGACCAGCCGCCGACGCCCCCCGCCGAGGCGGAGCCGGAGCGGACGCGCGGCCCGCGCTACGAAGCCTTCCTCGTCCGCGCCGGCGAGGAGTTGGTGGCATGGCTCAAGACGTTCGCGTCGGCGGCCGTCTACGCCACGCTCATCGTCACCTTCGGGTTCCAGGTCGCGCGGGTCGAGGGCAAGAGCATGCAGCCTACGCTCGAGGACCAGGATCGGCTCATCGTCAACAAGGCCATCTACAAGTTCTTCGACGACCCGCAGCCGGGCGACATCGTGATGCACTACTACCCCGTGGATCCCGACAAGTCGTTCGTCAAGCGGATCATCGCCGAGGCGGGGGATACCGTCCGCATCGAGGACGGACAGGTCTACGTGAACGAGGTCCTCTTCCCCGTCGCCATTCCGCCCGAGTTCCGGAGCCGGGAGGACTATGGACCCGAGGTGGTGCAGGACGCGTACTACTTCGTCATGGGCGACCACCGCAGGAGTAGCTCGGACAGCCGCACGTGGGGTCAGGTTCCGAAGAAGTACATCGTCGGGAAGGTGCAGCTCCGCTGGTGGCCGCTGAGCGATGCAACGCTCTTCTGAGGCGGTGCGACCCTACGGGCCGGGGTTGGGAGTCTCGCCAACGCGAGAACTCCCTGCGGCGCAAGCGGCCGGCGTGCTTCCACACCGAGCGGGCACGCGCGTCTATGAGGCGTACAGCCGGTCTATCGCCTCGCTCCAGCGCTGCGCGACCACGCGCCGCTTGACCTTGAGCGTGGGCGTCAGCTCGCCGGTGGCGATGCCGAACTCCGCCGGTAGCAACGCCGACCGCTTGATCTGCTCGTGTCTGGCCAGCCCGGCATTGACGCGATCCACCACCTCGTCGAACAGCGCCACGACGTCCGGCCGCTCCACGATCTGCTCGCGGGACGCGCCCTCGGCTCCAGTGTGCGCGGCGAGCGCGGCGAAGTCGGGAACGAGCAGAGCGGAGACGTACGGGCGCCGATCGCCGATGAGCACCGCCTCGGCCACGAGCGGCGAGCGCTTCAGCTCGGCCTCGATCGGATTGGGGGCGATGTTCTTTCCGCCGGCCGTTACGATCAGCTCCTTCTTCCGGTCCAGAATCGTCAGATAGCCGTCGTCGTCGAGGCTCCCGATGTCGCCCGTGCAGAACCACCCGTCCCGCATCACCCCGGCCGTCGCCTCAGGCTTGCCGTAGTAGCCCTGCATGATGTTGGGGCCGCGGGCGAGCACCTCGCCGTCGGCCGCGATCTTGAGCTCCACGTTCCGGATCGCGGGCCCGACCGTGCCCAGTTTCGGGCGCTCGAGCGGATTCACCGTCAGCGTGGGTGAGGTCTCGGTCAGCCCGTAGCCTTCCGCTACCGGAATCCCTATCGCGAAGAAGAACTCCGCGATAGGCGTCGACAGCGGCGCGCTCCCCGAGACGACGAACCGCAGTCGCCCGCCGAGACGCCCCCGGACCTTGGACAGCACCAACCGCTCTGCCAGTCCGTGCTGCAGACGCGTAAGCAGGGACGCGGACCGTCCGGCGAGGTCGGCCTGCGACCGCCGCAGGCCCACGCCGACGGCCCAGTGGAACAACCGGCGGCGGATCGCGGGCGCACCGGCGACCGCCTCGTGCACGCGGGCGTGGAACTTCTCGTAGACACGGGGCACGCCGGTCATGACGGTGGGACTCACAGCGCCGAGATCGCGTGCGATCGTGTCGAGCGACTCCGCGAAGGTCACGGTGGTGCCGTGGTAGAGGTACATGAATACGACGGCCCGCTCGAAAGCATGGCTGAGCGGCAGGAACGACAGCGCGACGTCTTCGGAGCCGACCCGCACCACGGCACTGCCGTCCATGACGTTGCTGGCGACGTTGCCGTGGGTGAGCATCACGCCCTTCGGCTCGCCGGTGGTTCCCGACGTGTAGATGATCGTCGCCAACTGGTCCGGCGTGATCGCCGCGGCGCGCTCCTTGTACTCCCTTCCCAGGCCGTCCTCCGCCATGAGGCGGCGATGACCGCGGCCGGTGGCGTCGGCGAGGCTCAGCTCCTCGCGACCGGAGACTCCGCCGGCCGCCGCCGGATCGTCCGCGGGATCCATGATCACCAGGGCGGAGAGATCCGGAAGCTCGTCCCAGACGGCGCGTACCTTGGCCGCCTGCGTCTCGTCGGCCACCACGACGACGCGGGCTCCCGAGTCGGCGAGGATGTAGCGCACCTGCGACTCGGGCAGGGTCGGGTAGATCGGCGCGGTCACCGCCCCCGCGGTCAGCGCCGCAAGATCCGCGATGACCCACTCGGGACGGCTGTCGGACAGGATCGCGACCCGGTCGCCCGGCTCCACCCCCAGCGCGCCGAGACCGAGACTGAAGTCGCGAATCCGGTCGAAGAACTCCTGGGTCGAGAGCTCATCGACGTCATCCCCGCGGCAGCGGCGTACGAGCGCCGACTTGGGATGGCGTCCGACGAAGTGAAACGGGAGCGCCGCCAATGTTCTGAGTTCATCGCTCATGGTTGTTCGCCGGCCCCGGGCTGGCGGCCCTCGGCTTCCACAACCGCATCCGACGCCGTTAGCCGGCGTCGAAGCGCCGTCAGCCGGCGTCGAAGTCGCCCGACCGGCCTCCCGTCTTCTTCACGAGTCGTATGGAGCCTATGACCATTCGCTTGTCTATCGCCTTGACCATATCGTATATGGTCAAGGCGGCGACGGAAACCGCGGTCAGCGCCTCCATCTCCACTCCGGTCCGGCCCGCCGTGCGGACCCGCGCCTCGATCCGATAGCCGTCGTCGAGGGCCTGCAGGTCGATAGCGACCTGCGACAGCATGAGCGGATGGCACAGGGGGACGAGATCCGCGGTCTTCTTCGCCGCCATGACGCCGGCGAGGCGGGCCGCCTGGAGCGGATCGCCCTTGGCCACGCGTCCGTCGCGGATGGCCCGCAGGGCCGGCTCGCCGATGGCGATGTGACCGCGGGCCACGGCCACGCGTTCGGTGACCGGCTTGTCTCCGACGTCGACCATGCGAACCCGGCCCGCATCGTCGACGTGGCTCAGCTTCGGCTTGTCCCGTCCGCTATCGCGCTCCCCCATCGCATCTCCCGGAGTCGGATCAGTTTCTGGCGCCGCTCTCGAGACTGGCCAGATAGAACGACAGGCTCTCGAGCGAAACCGTCAGGTCCACGCTTTTCAGCTTGACGTCGGGCGGAACCCGCAACGCGCCGGGCGAGAAGTTCAGCACGGCCTTGATGCCGGCGTCGACCACCGTGCCGACCACCTGCTGGGCCGATGCCGCGGGCACGGCGATGACCGCGATCGTGATGCCCTCGCGGCCCGCCACGTCGCGCAACTCCTGGATGTCGTAGATGCGCACACCGCTGCGCGACTCCTGCCCCACCTTCTCCCGCAGGGTGTCGAACAGCGCCACGATGCGGAAACCCTCCCGGCGAAAGCCCGGATAGTCGGCGAGCGCGAGCCCCAGGTTGCCGGCGCCCATGATCGCCACCGCAAGCTTGCGATCCAGTCCCAGAATCACCTGGAGCTCGCGGCGCAGGTCCTTGACCACGTATCCGACGCCCCGCACGCCGAGGTCGCCGAAATTCGCGAGATCCTTGCGGATCAGCGCGGCGTTGAGGCCGAACTGATCGGCGAGGACGGTCGACGAGACCGTGCGCACGCCCTTCTCGTCGAGCTCGTTCAGAAACCGAACGTAGAGCGACAGCCTGTTCGTCGTCAGCTCGGAGATCTCGTCACGCATCGGCGTGTCCGGGGAGGACCGCGATTCTATGGCCCGCACGGCGGCCGGTCAAGACCGGCCGGGCCCCACGGTCCGCGTGCTAAGATGCGGAACATGTCTCAAGTGCAGTGGTGGCGGCGATCAGCGCGGCTGGCGGCGGCGCTCTCCTGCGCGTTCGCCGTTCTCGCCCCCGGCGCCGGCGCGGCGCAGGGCCGGCGGGCGGCCACGCTCGACGCGATAGAGAGGCATCCCTTCTTCTTTCACGGGCAGGAGGTCATCCTCGTCACCGATGCGTTCGCCGAACAGGTGCTGACCTGGCTCGTGAGCGACGACGACAGCTCGAGGCTGCTCGCTCTCGACGTTCCTCCGCCGCCGGAAGGCACCCGCGAGCGGCTTGAGGTCATCGGCACGTTCTACGACGTCGGCCGCCTCGACGAGAGCGACCAGCGCCTCACCGGCCTGCCGATCCGCAGGCTCTCGGAAGAGTTGCTGCGCAAGCGGTGGCCTGCAAGAGGCGAGTTGCCGCTGCTCGTCGCCACGTCTTCGCGCCCCGTGGCCAGGCCCTCCACCACGACGCTCCGCAGCATCGTGCTCGACCCGGAACGGTATGTGGATCAGGGCGTCACGGTCATCGGCCGTTTCCGGGGCCGCAACCTGTACGGCGACCTGCCGGAGGCGCCGGACGAGAGCCGCTGGGATTTCGTGCTGCGGTCGGCGGACGCCGCGGTCTGGGTGGTCGGCAGGGAACCGAAAGGAGACGGGTTCGAGCTCGACGTGCTGGCCCGGGTAGACACCGGCCGCTGGCTCGAAGTGACCGGCGCCGTGCGCGTGCAGGACGGCATGGTGCTCGTCGACGCGGGTGCGCTGGCGCTGGCGGAGCCGGTCCCCGACCGTCCCCCGCCGGTCGCGGTCGAGACGCGGCGCCTGCCGCCGCCGGAGGTCATCTTCAGCGCCCCGCTGCCGGATGACGTCGACGTGCCGCAGGACACCACCGTACGCGTTCAGTTCTCCCGAGACATGGACCCGGAGTCGTTCGACGGGCAGGTTCGCGTCGCCTACACCCTCCCGGGAGGAACCCGCATCGACGCCGGCGCCGCGGACATCCTGTTCGAGCTGGCGTATCGCGGCCGGAATCGCGTGCTCGAGATCCGCTTCGATCGCGAACTGGAGCGCTTTCGCAGCGTCACCGTCGAATTGCTGGACGGAGTGCAGGCGAACGACGGCGCGCCCCTGCCGCCCTGGACACTGTCGTTCTTCATCGGCGGGTAGGCCCCGCCGCCTTTTCTCAGGTCTCGGCCGGCCCCGACCGGCCGGCCAGCAGCGTCTCGATGGCCCGCCTGGTACGGTCGATAAGTGGGTTGCGATCCGCCAGATCGAGGTCGTCCACCGGGATCGGCTCGCCGATCTGCACGCGCACGGTCACCGGCCGGATCACCGGGCTGCCCTTGCGCATGGCGGCATCGGCCCCCTGCACGGCAACCGGCACGATGGGAGCCCGCCCCTTGATCGCCATGATGAAACCCCCTTTCTTGAAGGGGAGCAGGTGTCCCGTCCGGCTGCGCGTGCCTTCGGGAAAGATCATGAACGAGTCGCCCGCCGCGAGAGCCGCGGCGGCCCGGTCTATCGCCCCTGAACTCTGGTCCCGGTTGCCGCGCTCTATCGGCACGAATCCCACGATGTCGAAGGCGTTGCGGAGAACGGGCAGCGCCGCGCGGAGCTCCGCCTTGTAGAGGATCTTCAGCCGGGGGTGAATGGCGGAGAGGGCCATGTAGATGATGGGCGGTTCGAGATTGCTGCTGTGATTCGCACAGTAGACTGCCCCCCGGCGGACCTGAACGTGGTTGCCGCCCGCCACCGTGAAACGGATGCCGGCGGCCGAGAGTCCCAGACGCACGCCGCCGCGGCCGAGCGCGTACAGGATCTCCGGCCGGCGAAGCGCGTACGCCAGCAGCATGCCGATGGGCCCCAGGATCAGGACCCAGAGCAGCACGCTCAGGTACGCCGCCGCGGATCGAACGGTAGCGACGATGGTGCGGACCAGTTCCGCCACGGGGCACGGATTGCTACGGGCTTGCGGGAGTGACCTCGGCGACCTCGGGCGTTTCGTCCGCCTCGGACGCTTCGTCCGCCTCGGACGCCTTCGCCCTGGCCGCGCTCTCCTTGGCGAGTTGCCGCTCGCGGTTTGCGAGGCAGCGATCGAGCGCCTTCTCCACGCGCTCCTCGATTGTCTCCGACGGCTCGCTCACGACCTCGGAGATCTCCGACACGACCAGGAACTTCGCACGGTCGAGCATCCGTTTCTCGCGAAACGAGAGGTTCTTCGACTGGCTGAGGTGATTCAGGCTCTTGAGGACGTCGACGACATCGTACAGCGACCCCGTCCGCATCTTGTTGGAGTTGTCCTTGAAGCGGCCCTTCCAGTTCTGGTGACTGTCGATCTTTCCGTTGCCGAGCAGGTTGAAGAGCTTCTTGACCTCGTGATCCTCAATCGCGCGGCGCAAGCCGACATCCTCGACGTTGTCCACCGGCACCAGGACGGTCGTGTCGCTCGAAGCCATGCGCAACGAGTAGAAGCCGCACGTCGTGCCCATGATGGTCCGGGTCTCGATTCGCTCGACGATGCCGAGTCCCTGGTTGGGATAGATCACCTTGTCTCCGACCTCGAACTGCAACATGGCCCCCCCGGACGAATAAGGTGGACGGCAGCGCTGGACGGGCCTCTACTTGAGGCGGGCAAGCAGTATAGCCGATTCGAGCACGGGTAGCCAACCGGAAGTCGCGCAGAATGAGCGATTTGGCCGGTCCCTCCCGAGCGTCGGGCGCCGCGCCGCCGCGCGCAGCCGGTCCCGGCGGCCTGCTCGGAGCGGGGCCGGAGCCGGCCCGTCGCCGGCCGTTCCACCGGCGCCCGCGCACCGGCTCGGACGGCTGTTGTAGAGTAACGCCGTGCAATCGCGGCCCGGCGCCGCACGTCAGCAGGAGGGTGGGATGAGGTCAGGACGGTTCGGCGCGACGGCGTACGTGTGCGCGCTCGCAGCGCTGGTTCTCGCGGGGTCGATGGCAACGCAGGGGCTCGGCCATGCGGCCGCGCAGGACAGCCGGAGCCTGGCGCCCTTCGTGCCGACGCCGAACGACGTGGTCGAACGCATGCTGACCCTGGCCGGCGTCACCGCCGACGACGTCGTGTACGACCTCGGCTGCGGAGACGGGCGTATCGTCATCGCCGCCGCCCGGGACTTCGGCGCGCGTGGCGTCGGCGTGGACATCGACCCGCAGCGCATCGCCGAGGCGAACGCGAACGCGGAGCAGGCCGGCGTGCAGCACCTCGTGGAATTCATCGAGGGAGACGCCATGCAGACCGACGTCTCCGACGCCACGGTAGTGACCCTCTATCTGTTGTCGTCTTCCAACGCCCGGTTGAAACCGATCCTGACGCGCCAGCTTCGACCCGGCGCCCGGATCGTCTCGCACGCCTTCAGCATGGGCGACTGGGATCCGGACGTCGTGGATCGGTTCGAGGACGCCCGCGGAAGTACGCGTACACTGTACTTGTGGCGGCACGACGGCACCGTCAGGCCGTGACACCGGCAGCCGGAGTGGCGAAATTGGCAGACGCGCTGGACTCAAAATCCAGTGGGGTTCACTCCTCGTGTGGGTTCGAGTCCCACCTCCGGCACCAGCTTCCGTCCCGTGCTCCGGACTCGCCATCATCCATCAGGAGGGTTGCATCGTGACACGTTTCTCCATCGCCGCGGCCATCGCCCTGGCCCTCGCGCTGGCGCCGCTCGGGGCCCAGCAGATTGACAACAGCGACGCACCGGAGATCCCGTTCGTCTCCGTCCCGGACTACCTCAAGTACTCGCCGGAGATGAATCTCGGCGAGGTCCTCGCGGTCGCCGAGAACTCCAAGGGGCACCTGCTGGTGCTGAACCATCCCGGCACCGCCACCAGCGGCCCGCTGTACGGCAATGCGACCACGCAGCTCTTCGAGTTCGACGACAACGGCAACTTCGTCCGCGAGCTCGGGCAGGGCGTGTACGGACTCGGCTACTCCCACTCGGCGCGCTACGACCGGTACGACAACCTCTGGATTGTCGACAAGGGAACCAACGCGGTGACCAAGTTCAATCCGGCGGGCTACGTGACGCTGAACCTCGGGCGGCGTCCGGAAGGATACGAGCCGCACGAGCACATTGCCCCGGAGGACGCCCGGCACGTCGACGGTTACTTCAACGGACCGACCGACGTCGGGTGGGACCCCGACGACAACATCTACATCAGCGACGGCTACGTCAACTCACGCGTCGCCAAGTTCGACAAGCACGGCAACTGGATCAAGTCGTGGGGCACCTACGGCACGGAGCCGGGGCAGATCCGGCTGCCGCACAACCTGGGCGTCGACCGCAACGGACACGTCTACGTCGCCGACCGTACCAACCGACGCATCCAGAAGTTCGATTCCGATGGCAACCTGCTGCAGATCATCTATCTCAACGTGCCGTACGACAAGACGCGGCAACCGGTCCTGGGCAACGTGAACCCGAACGCTCCCGACGAAACCGCGCCCTGGACAATCTGTATCTCCGGCGGGGAAACGCAGTACCTGTTCGCGTCCGACGTGGAGCCGGGGCGCATCTACAAGATGACACTGGACGGCAAGATCCTGGGATGGCTCGGAGAATCAGGCCGCCAGCTCGGACAGTTCAACTGGGTGCACGGGATCTCATGTCGCTCCGACGAAACCCTGTACGTCGCCGACCTGAACAACTGGCGCGTGCAGAAGCTGCTGCTGGACCCGCGCGGCAGCTCTACCGAGCAGTAGGGGGAAAGTCCCCGCGGCAAATCGGGGAGCGCCGCCGCCAGGGAATGGCGGGGGTGCTCCCCCGTGGGCCTCGACTTACCCCTCCGCCTTTCCTTCCCGTCTCGACGCCCAGTACTTCCGCATCCGCTCCGAGATGGCCTGACGCTGCTCCTCCGTCATCGCCCGCTTCCGCTTCGCCGGCGCGGCGGCCACTACCGCCACCTTGCGGGCCTTCTTCTTGCCCCGCGCGGAGGGCGCCGGCGCGTCGGCCAGCTCTATCGCCTCGATTGCTCGCTGTATCGCGACAAGCTGAGTCTTGAGCGCCTTCTCTTCGTTCCTCAGCGCTTCCAGGATTCCGCTCTTCGACATTGTCACTTGCCCCCTTTGGACCGGACCCGCGACGGAATGGCACGGATCCCCGAACTCGCGATTGCGCGACAGTCTACTACAGATTCATACGTATGAAGCGCGCCGGTTCGTTCCGGCAGGCCGCCGCACGCACAACGCTTCTACGGTCGACCTCTTATGCAACGGAAAGCGCTGCGCGAAAACGGCCTGGGAAAGACGCATGGACAGCGTTACGAATCGCCGGCGCTCTCGCGCTGCGTCGCCATCAATCGCCGCCGTCTGGCAAACGCGCGCAGGTCGGTTACCTGGTCGAACTCGTCGACGATTTCGCGTCCAATGAGCTCCTCCAGCACGTCCTCCAGCGTGACGATGCCGGCGAATCCTCCGAATTCGTCGATCACCGCCAGCATGTGCCCGCGACGGGCGAGAAAGGTCCTCAGCACGCGATCGAGCGGCGCCGCAGCGACCACGAAGTTGATGGGCCGCATCATCTTCTCCAGAGTCGTCTCGAAACGATCCTCCGCAACCGCCTTCAGGATGTCGACCTTGTGCACGACGCCGACGAGTTCCTCCGGGTCGCTTGCGTAGACGGGAATGCGGCTGTATTCGTCCAGCTCCGCCATCGCCGCGGCGTCGCGGACGGTCACCGCCGCCCCGAGTATGAAGACCACCGGGCGGGGCGTCATGACCTCCGACACGGTCCGCCGTTCGAGCGCGAGAACATTCTGAATCACGCGGGCTTCGTGCGGCCGGAAATCGCCCGACCGCAGGCCGAGCCTGACCATCGTGAGCAACTCGTCGTCGGAGATCCGGTGCTCCTGGGATTCCGACCGAACGGCTCGGGTGGCGAGCTGCGTCAGCGCGATGAGGGGACGGAAGAAAGCCACGAGCCACGCCAGAGGCCGGGCGACGAACGGAGCCAGGGCCCGGGCGTACACCACGCCGACCGTCTTCGGGAGCACCTCCGAGAACAGGAGGATCGCCAGGGTGAAGACCAGCGAGAACACCCAGATGCGCGCCGCGCCGAACGCCCCGGCCGCCAGCGCCCCTGCCAGGGCGCCGCCGCCGGTGTTGGCGATGGTATTCAGCGACAGCACGGCGGCGATCGGCCGGTCCACCTGCTGCCGCATCTCCTTCAGGATGCGGCCCGAGGGTCGGTTCGCGCGGTCGAGGGCCTCGATGCGACTGGCCGGCACCGAATACAGAACCGCCTCGAACAGCGAGCAGGCCGCGGAGGTTCCCACTACGAGGCCAACCACGACGAGCAACTCCAGCATGGCTGTCTCCGGATGATGGCGGCGGGCCGACCCCGGCGCGGCTTGCGCACGTGCCTCATCGGGCGAGGCTGACCGCGAGCAGCGTGTCGTCGTTCCGTACGTACAACCGTCCGCCGGCCAGCGCCGGATAGGCCCGCACGGTGCCGCGCAACAGGCGCGCGCGAGCGACCGGCATGAACGCGTCGGGGGAGGCGTCGGCAAGCATCAGTTCGCCCGACTCGCGCATGACGACGAGCACATCGCCGGCCAGCAACACGCTGCCGGCGCCGAATCGCGGCACGTCCCAGGCGACCTCTCCCGTTTCGAGAGCCACGGCGCGCAGGCTCGGACCAAACTCCTGCCGTCCGTGGTAACCGTAGAGGTAGCCATCCCGGTGCACGCTCGTCGCATAGTGATTCGACATCACGTCGTTCGACCGCCACAGCTCGTCGAGCCCGGACCCGGCGATCCGGAACAGACCGGCGCCGGTGCCGTACTGCGCCGAGACGAAGACGAGGTCATCCGTGACCAGCGGCGTCGCAGCATTGACCGAGGCCCGGATGCGGGCTCGCCAGCTTCGGCGAAAGCGCTCCCGGCCGCTGGCGGGATCGAGGCTCACGAAGTTGTCGCGCGTGAAGAAGAGCGCGTGCCGGACGCCGTCGAAGGTCGCCGCCACCGGCGACGAGTAGCTCGCTTCCTCGCCGGCCACGGTCCAGAGCACGTCGCCGGAGTCGGCATCGAAGGCCACGATGCCGGCATCCGGCCCGCCGACGTTGGCGATTACCCGACCGTCCTCGACGAGCGGCGACCCGGCTGCACCGAAGAAAGCCTTGCGAAAGCGGAACCGGGCCCGGGTATCGACGCGCCAGACCCCGTTGCCGGTCTCGAGATCGACCGCGTGCAACTGCCCCTGCGCACCGAAGGTGTAGACGCGGTCTCCCGCGACGACCGGCGCGGAACGCGGTCCTTCGTCGAACCCGAAGTCGTCGCGGTAGTTCGACGGATAATCGTAGCGCCAGATGGAGTCGCCGGTCTCGGCATCGAGCGCCTCCAGCACCTCTCGACCGCGCAGCCGGTGGAACAGCAGCAGGCGGCCGCCGGAAACGACGGGGCCCGCAAAACCTTCGCCAACCGGGCGACGCCAGAGCTCGCGCGGCGCCCCGCCCGGCCAGTCGCGATCGAGCGGTGGCCCGGAATAGTGGCCGTCACGCTCCGGACCCAGGAAGTGGGGCCAGTCCTGTGCACCGAGCGTCGTCCCCGCAACGAGCAGCAGGACCACTCCGACGCCCGCGAGCCGCATCCGCTTCGCCACCGGTTCCCCGTGCTCTCCGATGCAGGTCGTCATCTTCCCCTCCCCGCTCCGTCACCGTCGCCGGCCCGCCGCCATTCCCGCGCCAGCGCCGCATAGACCACGTGATCCACGAAGTGGTCGTAGAGCCACTCCGCGTCGCGCAGCAAGCCTTCTTCCCCGAGGCCGAGCCGGACCGGGATCGCCCGGCTCCGGTGGTTGCCCGAGGCGCACCGAATCTCGATACGATTCAGCCGGGCGGCGTCGAACGCGCGCGTGATGAATGCGCGGCATGCCGCCGTGGCCAGCCCGAGACCCTGGTAGGACTCGCCGATCCAGTATCCGAGCGCGGTGCTCCGGTTTCGCCAATCGACATGGTGCTGCCCGACGACGCCGGCGATGCGATCGTCGACGGTCAGGGCGAGCTGGACGCCGTCGTTGCGGGCCGCCTGCGCCTGCGCGGCGCGGATGAACGTTCGTGTGTCATCGACCCGGCGCACGCTGTCGAGCCATGGCAGCCATTGCCGCAGGTATCCGCGATTGTCGTCGGTCAGCGAGAAGAGCTCGTCGGCGTCCGCCAGATCGAGCGGGACAAGCCTGCAACGGTCCGTGACCGGAATCGTCAGCATGAACACCCTCGGCGTCACCGCACGCTGAATGGCGCCGATTATAGCTGCCTCCCGTCGGTGCCCCCGCCGGTCCCCGCACCGCATGGAGCGTCGGTCGAGACACGTATAATGCCTGCTGCATCGCGATTGGGCGCTCGTTCAGGCGCAAACAGTGGACAGGCGGCAGCAGTGGCTCGACCTTCGAACTACCTCGACGCACTCCGCGCGCGCGCGGCCGCGTTGCCCTTCTTTCGGCTCATCGGGCTCGAGGTCGTCGAGATGCTGCCGGGACGATCCGTCCTGGCCATCCGGCACCGCCCGGACCTCGCGCAACCGACCGGCATCCTGCACGGCGGAGTCACGGCCGCGCTGGTCGACACCGGCATCGCCTACGCGGTGCTCGCGCGCGACGAGATTCGATCGCTGGTCGAGGCGGGCGGATCGGTCGTCGCCATCGATTTGCGGATCAAGTACTTCCGCCCGGTCGCGGCCGGCAGGCTGACCTGCGTGTCCAGGGTGACGCGGATGGGCCGGCGGGTCATTCACGGTGAGAGCATCGTCACCAACGAGCAGGACAAGGAGGTCGCCCGCGGCGACTCCATCTACGGAACCGTGAACGCGAACGAGATGGCGCGGCACGGCGCTCCGTCCGGCACCATGCACATGATGCCGGAAGCCGTGGCGCATACCGTCTCCGAGGAGGGGGCATGAAGGCTCATCGTCGATTCGCACTGGTTGTCGTACTCGGTCTGAGCACGCTGACCGGCGTCGCTCCGGTCGCACTCGCGCAGACGCCGGCGCCGGATGTCGGGATGATTCCGGTCGAGGGCGAGGGCGCGCGGTACTGGTCCCGCTGGCGCGGGCCGTCGGGACAGGGCCTGGTGCCCGACGCCGGCTATCCCGACCGCTGGAGCGCCACCGACAACGTGGTCTGGCGCGCCCCGGTTCCGGGACGCGGAAATTCCTCGCCCGTCGTCTGGGGCGACCGCATCTTCCTGACGGCCGGCCGCGACCGCGGCCGAAGCCTGTACGTCCTGGCCTTTCGACGCGGCGACGGGGCGCTCCTGTGGGAAACCGAGGTGGCGCCGGGCCCGCGGGAGTCGGTGCACCAGAAGAACGGCCCCGCGTCGGCCACGCCGACGACCGACGGCGAACGGGTGTACGTATCGCTGGGCAGCCGGGGGCTGGCGGCGCTCGACTTCGACGGCACGGTGCTGTGGCACACCGAGGTGGGACGCATCAGCAACTACCACGGACCGGCCGGCTCTCCGCTGCTCTACCGCGACAAGGTCATCATCTACCAGGATCAGCGCAGCGGCGGCTTCGTGGCCGCCTACGACACGGCCACCGGCGAGCAGGTCTGGCGGACGTCCCGCGCCCAGAGCGTCGGTTGGGGAACACCGGTGGCGATACGGGTCGGCGACCACGACGAGCTCGTCGTCAGCAGCCAACGGACGGTCAACGCCTACGATCCGGACAGCGGGCGGGAGCTGTGGCGCTGCGGCGGGAACAACTTCGAGGTCATTCCAACGCCGGTCGTCGAAGCGGGTCTCGTCTTCTGCACGTCGGGCCGTGCGGGTCCGACGCTGGCGATCCGGCCCGGCGGACGGGGCGACGTCACGGACACGCACGTCGCATGGTCGACGTCGCGCGGGTCGCCGTTCGTGCCTTCGCCGCTCGCCGCCGACGGGTACCTCTACACCATCAACGACATGGTGAGCATCGTCACCTGCTTCGAGGCCGCCACCGGCGAGGTCATGTGGCAGGCGCGTCTCGGCCGGGCCGTCCGCGAGGGCTTCTCGGCCTCGCCGGTGCTGGTCGACGGCAAGGTCTTCTTCACGAACGACGATGGGATCACCTTCGTCCTGCGGGCGGGTCCGGAGTTCGAGTTGCTGCACACCAACGACATCGGCGCCCGGACCTTCGCGTCGCCGGCGCTGGTGGACGGGATGTGGTACATCCGCACGGAGAACGAGCTGCTGGCCATCGGCAACGCGCCCTGACGGCGTTCAGAAGATCGCCAGCGGATTGAGCGGCGAACCGGTACCGCCCTCGACGGCGAGCGGCGCCGCCACCAGCAGGAACTCCCAGCGGCCCTGGCGCGCCGCCTCGGCGGCCAGTGCTTCGAGATCGAGGTTGTCGAACAGCGGCATCCCCATCGCCACGATGGTCAACTGGTGGATCGGCTGCGTCACGCCGTCCACGCCAGAGGGCAGGACGTCGTTGGTGCCGTCGGCCCCGAGCATGGCGACACCGCGTTCGCGGAGCCAGGGCGCGACCGAGGCATGCAGTCCGGCCGCCTCCCGGTTCATCTCCCACGGCCCGTGCTCCGCCCGCCGCGCCCAGCGTCCCGTGCGCACGAAGAGGATGTCGCCGCTCTCGACCCGCAGGCGCGCCTCGCGCTCCCAGGCCTCGAGGTCCTCCACGCCGATCGGCGTGCCCGGCTCGAGATAGTCGACGCCCTTCAGGCGCGGGATATCCAGCAGGATGCCGCGGCTGACGATGCCCTGCTTGTAGTTGCCGATCCCCAGCTTCGCGCAGCCCTCCACGGTCACCTCGTCGGCGCGGGCGTAGCCGTTGTACAGCGCTCCCCCGTGCATCATGTGGCAGAGCGAATCCATGTGCGAATGGGCGTAGCCGTGATAGGCGAACGTGTAGCGGTCGCTGCGGAACGGACCGGGACGATCCGGCCCGAGCATCTCGTAGCCGACGGGCGAGGTTGCCTCGATGTCCGCCTCGGTCAGGTAGTTGTGCGACAGGGACACCGATACGCCGGCCGTGGCCAGGGCCAGCGCCCCGCGGCGCTTCTCCGGCGTCACCAGGTTGAGGGTGCCCAGCTCGTCGTCGTCGCCCCAGCGGCCCCAGTTCGACAGCTCGGTCATCCAGCCGGCGACCGTCTCCGCCGTGACCTCGTCCGGCCCCTGTGCCCCGAGGGGCGCCGACACCACGAGGCACGCCACCAGCACGCCACCGACGAGCCCCGCTACGCCGATCCCATACCCAGTCGTCCTCTTCATCTCTTTCCTCCGGCCCCCGGTTGAACGGAAACCACTGCACGTCCGCGGTGCGTCGACGCCCCGGATTCTACACGCGCGGGACGGGACTCAGCGCCGCCAAACCCGTCGCGGGCTCCGTGTTTGGCCCCAGCCCCCACCGCCCCAGGACCTTGACGCCTCAGAACTCACTTCGTTGCGTTCTACGGCGCAAGCTCCTAGCCCGACAATCGTCGCCTCCGGCTCCGATTGCCGCCCAACCGGCCTGACTAGGAGTCTACGCCGTTCTACGGCGCAGACTCCTAGAACCGGAACAGGCGGTTGAACTTCACCACGAACGCCCGGTTCTCCAGGCCCGCGAACCGCGGGGTCAGCGTGTCGCGCTCGTCGGTATAGACGACGAAGAGCTCGCTCCCGGGCTGATACTCCCACCGCAGGCGGATGTTGGTGCCCAGCGAATCGGCCCCCGAGTTGTACTGCAGCAGTGCCGCGACGAACATGCGCGGCGTGAGGGTGTAGATGACGCGCGTAGAGACCAGCTCGGTCGTGAAGCCGCCCTGCGGGAGCTCGATCCAGTTGAACGACAGCGACGGCTCCACCGCCAACTGCGGCGACAGGTTCACGCGGCCGCGGAAATAGCCGACGCTGGTCCACTCCCCCCCGAAGAACTGGCCGCGGTCGAAGGTCAGCCCCCCGGACGTGCTGCGCTGCTGCCCCAGGGCATAGACGACCCTGGCATTGGTGAACGAGTAGCCGCCGATCGGAATCGTGACGTCCTTGTGGATGTCGAACGGCTGCTTCAGGAATTCGTAGTTGTCGGTGGCGCCGGCGAAGAAGCGGTCGCCGTTCTCGAACTCGATCCCGAAGATCCCCTGCTGCAGGCGGGTCTCGAGCAGCCCCGCTCCGTCGGCGATGTAGTCCAGGCTGCCCTCGAACAGGAACTTGCGCACCGCGGCGATAGACCGCGGACGGGGACTGAAGCGGAACGAGCCGAACGAGCGGCGGAAGTCGTCGCGGCGCAGAAAGCCGACCTCCGGATTGAAGTTGGCCCCGACACCGAGCCGCTCCACCACGAACCCCCAGCGGTCGCCGCTGTATTCGAGCTGCCCCTGGTAGCTGGCGTCGTCGCCGCGCCGCCCCGGGGTCTCGGTCCGGGCCACATAGGTGTTGACGTTGAGGTTGTCGTAGAAGGAGAAGACCCCGTCGACGCCGTAGGTATAGCTGGCGCCGGGGGCCTCGGTCGAGACCGACCGCCCCGTGAACAGCGCCCCGACGGCGCTCCGGCGCAGCACGTCGCGCTTCAGGCGGGCTACCGCGAAGTTCGTCGGCGCCGTGCCGGCCGCCGATTCCGAGCCGGTCTGCACGTCGAGCAGCCCGATGCTGTAGGGTCCGACCTTGCCGGTGAGCCGGCCGCCACCCTGAATCGGCACCGTCCGACCCTCGTTCAGCCCGATGCGCCGGCTGAAGAAGAGCACCGGCGCGGAGCCGCCGAACCGCTCGCCCCTGAAGTAGTAGGCGGTGGGGCCGCCGCGGAACCCGCCGCCGAAGTCGAAGATCCCCTGCCCTTCGAGGAAGAACTCGCGCTTCTCGGGAAAGAACAGGCTGAAGCGGGTCAGGTTGACCTGCTGCTCGTCCACCTCCACCTGCGCGAAGTCGGTGTTGTAGGTGAGGTCCGCGGTCAGCCCCTGCGTCACGCCGTACTTGACGTCGACCCCGAAGTCGCCGCCGGGGTCGTTCGACAGCCGGGGCGTGGCGTTGAAGTCGGTGGTCACGTCGGAGATGGCGTACGGCTTGACCTCCAGCCGGGTGCCGGACGCCGGCACCTCGACGCCCACCAGGGTGGGCGCGGACGAGAACCGGAACATCCCCTGGAACGCGAGCGCGGCCGGGATCGGCGTCAGGAAGGACGTCTCGTTCGTGGAAGCCACGTTGCGCTGGAAGTTGATGCCCCATATCTGCGCTGCGCCGGTCCGGTAGCGGAGCGACTTGAAGGGAATCGCCATCTCCAGGGTCCAGCCCTGCTCGAAGCGGCCGGTCCGCACGTCCCACACCGCGTTCCAGTCGAGGTTGGGGGTCCGCTCGTTGGTGATCGTGGCGTCGAACAGCGCCCCGAGCGCGTTGGTGATGAAGTTGAAGCCGTTCCGGCGGTCGTAGAAGGTGTCGAGCACCACCGAGAAGGTCTCGTTGCCGAACATGTTGTAGCTGTCGCGCTTCATCTCGTTGGCGATGATGCGCGCCGGGTCGGTGCTCCAGCAGCGCGCCGCGACGTAGAAGGTGTCGCGGTCGAACATCACCCAGACCTCGGTCTGATCCCGGGCCGGCGCGCCCTCGTCGGGCTCCTGCTGGATGAAGTCGGTGACCGGCGGCACGGTGAAGTAGACGCGCTCGTCGAGCTGCCCGTCGAGCTGCAGCGGCCCGTCGAGACGAATCGCCCGCATCGTGGCGCGACCCTCGGCGTCGCGCCGGATGACCTCCGGCGCGATCGGCGGCGGTGGACCGTGGATGATCGCCGGGGCCATGGCGAATCCGGCGCTGCCCATGGAACCGGCGGACACGGCGGGCGCGGCCGTTCCGGCGGCCGGGGACTCCGGGCCGGTGACGCTCCGCGGCGTAGAACCGGCGGTTGCATTCCCCACCGCATCACGGGGACGACCCGCGGAGGCCGGGGCCATGGGCCGAGCGGCCGGCGACGCCGCGGGAACCGGCAAGGTGAGCGCCAACGCTCGGGCGAGGCGAGCGCTCAGCGCATCCTGAAGCGCGAACAACTCGGACATCGTCCCATCCACCGTCGTGGCGAGCTCCACGTGTCCGGTCCTTGCGTCCAGGAGCTCGGCGGTGAGCCGGACCCGGTCGGCAAGGCGCTGATGGCCGCCGCGCACCAGCCAGCTTCCCGGCGAGTGCGCGGACCGCGAAGCGAGGTCGGCGTCGAGCGTCGCGGCGATGCCCTCGCCGATCCAGTCGTCGGCCGGGTCGCCGCTGATGTTGCGGAACGAATCGACACGGATGCCGGAGACGCCGGTGCGCACGAATGCGGGCCCTCCCCCCGGCGGGCCCTCGCCGCTCCCTTCCTGCGCCGGGCCGGGCGCCGGATACAGCACGGCGCACAGCGCCACCCATCCGATGAGAAAGCGGCAGGGTACTGGGAACCTCATGATGCGGGGGGGCAAACGGTGTAGTTTAGCGCGATGCATGCCTCTGCCGATCTCTGCGCCCGGCCGGCGGCCGACCTCGCCCGCGCGATCGCCGCCCGCGAGCTCTCGGCGGTCGAGGTGATGGAAGGCCACCTCGCCCGCATCGATCAGGTCAACCCGGCCGTCAACGCCATCGTCACGCTCCTGCCGGACGAGGCGCGCCGCGGGGCGGAGGCGGCCGACGCCGCCGTCGCCCGCGGCGATGCGCTCGGCCCGCTGCACGGTCTCCCCGTAGCCCACAAGGACCTCACCTGGACGAAGGGCATCCGGACCACCTTCGGGTGCCGGGCGTTCGAGCACTTCGTCCCGGACGAGAACGCGCTGATCGTCGAGCGGCTGCGGTCGGCCGGAGCAATCACCATCGGCAAGACCAACACCCCGGAGCTCGGCGCCGGATCGCAGACGTTCAACGCGGTGTTCGGCGCCACGCGCAACCCCTACGACACCACGAAGACGTGCGGCGGCAGCAGCGGCGGCGCCGCGGTGGCGCTCGCCACCGGGATGCTTCCGATCGCGGACGGCAGCGACCTCGGCGGCTCGCTGCGCAATCCCGCCGGGTTCTGCAACGTGGTCGGCTTCCGCCCCTCTCCCGGGCGCGTGCCGATCTGGCCGAGCCAGGCCGCCTGGTTCCCGCTGGGGGTGCAGGGACCGATGGCGCGCAACGTGACCGACGTCGCCCTGATGCTGAGCGCCATCGCCGGCCCGGATCCGCGGGCGCCGATCTCGCTCCCGGAGGCGGGAACGGTCTTCGGCCGGCCGCTGGATGGCGACATGGACGGCATTCGCGTCGCCTGGAGCCGGGATCTGGGGGGGCTGCCCGTCGATCCGCGCGTGAGGGCGGTTATCGACGCCGAGCGGGGTACCTTCGAGCACCTCGGCTGCGTGGTCGAGGACGCCGAGCCGGATATGAGCGGCGTCGCCGAGGTGTTCCGCGTGTGGCGGGCGTGGTACTTCGAGGCCTGCTACGGAACGCTGCTCGACGAGCACCGGGAGCTGCTGAAGGACACCGTGATCTGGAACATCGAGGAGGGTCGCCGACTCAGTGGACCGCGCCTGGGAGAGGCGGCACGGGCGTGGAGCACGTTGCTCGACCGCGTGCGACGCTTCTTCGAGCGCTACGAATTCCTCGTGCTGCCGGTGAGCCAGGTGCCGCCGTTCGACGTCGACCAGCCCTACGTGACCGAGATCGACGGCGTGAAGATGGAGACCTACCTGGACTGGATGAGCTCCTGCGCGCACATCTCCGTGCTGGGCCTTCCGGCGATTTCCGTGCCGTGCGGCTTCACCGACGACGGCCTGCCGGTGGGCGTCCAGATCGTCGGCCGCCAGCACGACGACCTCGGCGCGCTGCGCCTCGCCTACGCTTTCGAGCAGGTCAACGGGGCCGGACGGCGCAGGCCGCCGATCGAGGACCTCGCCAGGAGCGAAAGTGCGTGAGCACTCTCCCCGACCGGCACATCGACCGCCTGCTCCGTTCTCTCTTCGCGTGCGTCGTGTTCCTGACTGTCTTGTGCTTGTGGCGCCTCTCGCATGAAGGCCCCTGCGCGGCCCTCGTCCTGCCGGGGCTGATATGGTGCGCCATCACCTGCGGGCTGCTGCATTACCGGTTGCAGCGCAAGCGGTTCGTCCTGGAGTTCTATCTCGACGAGTCGTCCCGGCTTCGCGGCCTATTCCGGCGGCCATTGCTGGCCGTGACATCGAGTCTGCTGGCGGCCGCGCCGCTCGCGGCGTTCCTGGCCGTCTTCGCCGCGCTGTCGCGCCCATCCGACTGGTACTTCCTCTGCGCCGCGGCCGTCGCCGTCCCGCTGTTGTTCGTCGCCGCCGTCCGCTGGCCGGGCAGTCATCTTCGACCTGACACAGGCGGCGGAGTGGCGGGTCCGTCGTACCGGGGGCCGTCGCTCCGGGAGGTTCTCGCCGTGCGCATCGCGGGCTGGCTGGTACTGGCCGGCATGCTCGGCGCCTACCTCTACTTCGGCTACTACTACATTGCGGCCCCCGGAGGCGTCATCTACCCCGGTTCGCTGGAGGGCACCCTGCAGGCGTTCGCCGCGCGCGCCGCCTCGGCATGCCCCGCCGTGCACGACACGCTGCTGGTCGCCAACCGGATCGAAGGACTGTCCTGGTACGTCGTCACCACCATGACGACCGCTCCCTGGATGCAGGACGCGGTACGGCTGCTCGTGTGGATCGCTTTCCTCTTCAATTCCGCGATGGCGTTCGGCGGCTTCGTCCGCGGCCTCGAGGGCGCCGTGCTGCTCGCCGGCGCGGCGGCACGGTTTCGAAGGGAGTAGGCATGTCGACACGCTGGGTGGCGCGGACAGCCCTGGCACTGGTCTCCGCCGCACTCCTGTCCTTCGTGCTCGCCACCACGGCATTCGATCTGTCCGTGTCGCCGGGCGGGACGTCGCCTCCGGAACCCCCGCCGACTCCCGCGCCTCCCTGTGAATGGCTGTCGGACCTCGAGCTGGAGCAACTCGCGGAGCGGTGGTGGGCACGAGTGGAGGCAGGCCTGCGCAACGAACCGCTCGCGGAGACCGAGCAGGCGATCGAGGTCCGCGTGGAAGAGGCTTTCGCACCCGTCTACGCGCACATCCCCGAGTTTCTCGACTGGCACTATTCGATTGCCGGCCAGTACACGCAACTGGCGGCGGCGATTGTCACGCTCTTGCAGGAATGGGGCTTCCCGAGGACGCTCGCCGAACGACTTGCGCGATCGGAATTGAGAACGGCGGTCTTCGACTGGCTGCGGGAGTGGGAACCGACACGGGCGCTTCTCGAACGCGTGGCCAGGCTCGAACTCCCGGCGTCGGCCCGCGAACAGCTCGATCGCTTCCAGCAGCAGGTGGACGCGCGGCTCTTCGGGGACCTGTCCGACCGCGTGCGGCGGGCATCCGACGAGGTCGAGCGGGTGATGAGATCCGAGATGCGCGACCTCATCGCCGGGCGGATACGGGACGAGATGGATCTGTTGCCGGCCATTGCGCCCGTACGGGCCGACGCACTGTGTTCCGGCGTGGAGACGGTCAGGGTCCAACTGGCCTACGAGGGCATGCTGGGGACAGCGGTTCCGGAGACCGTCCAGCGGTTCACCGCCTCCGCCGCGCCGACCGGCATCCTGTCTGTCGCCGCCGGCGTGCGCGCCGCGTCCGCGGCCAGAGCGCTCATGAAGGGCCTGACCGGGAGACTGACGAGGAGGCTGCTGCCCCGGCTCGGCCGTCTGGTCGGCGTCGGCATCGGGGCCGGCGCCTGGTTGCTCCTCGACTCGCTCGTCGTGCACGCCGACGAGTACTTCACGCGGGAACAGTTCCAGGAAGAGCTGACCGCGCTGGTGGACGAACAGAAGGCCGGGCTGAGGAGGGACCTGTCGGTGCGGGCGGACGAGGTCCGTCTGACGGCGCTTGGACCGTTCAGCCCCGCCGCGCAAGGGAGTTGAAACGTACAACCGCCGGTCCCGGAGGGGTAGAATGCAGTCTGCTGCAGACGTGATCATCCACCCTCGCGGGAGGCTCCGATGTCGACTCGATTCCGTCGTATCCCGGCGTTGCTCACCGCCGTCACCCTGGCCGGTGCCGGTTTGATTCTCGACGGCCCCGCCGTCTCCGCGCGGCAGGCAGTCACGCTCGACGCCGACGATATCGGCGGTGTGGTCAGCAGCCCGAGCGGCCCCGAGGCGGGGGTGTGGGTCATCGCTGAGACCAACGACTTCGCGACCCGACTGCGCAAGATCGTCGTGACGGACGACCAGGGGCGCTACGTGCTGCCGGATCTCCCCGACGCGGACTACCAGATCTGGGTGCGCGGCTACGGGCTCGCCGATTCGCCGAAAGTCTCCGGCCGACCGGGGCAGACGCTCGATCTGCGTGCGGTGGCCGCGGCGACGCCGGAAGAAGCCGCCGCTGTCTACCCGGCCAACTACTGGTACTCGCTGATGGAAGTGCCCGACCCGTCCGAGTTCCCCGGCACCGGCGCCGACGGCAACGGCATCCCGCCGACCGTGCGTACGCAGGCCCACTGGGTCGACCTGCTCAAACAGGGCTGCCAGCTTTGCCACCAGCTCGGGAACCTGGCGACCCGCGAGATCCCCAACGCCGCGGACTTCGACTCCACCGAGGCGGCCTGGGCGCACCGGATCCTGACCGGCCAGCGGGCATCCAACATGGGCGCCACCATCAACCGCTTCGGGCGCCAGCGGGCGATCGCGTCCTACGCGGAGTGGACCGACCGCATCATGGCGGGCGAGGTGCCCCCGCAGCCGGAGCGGCCGCAGGGCCGCGAGCGGGACATCGTGCTCACGATGTGGGAGTGGGGCGGCGAGACCGGCTACATCCACGACGAGATCGCGAGCGACAAGCGTGATCCGCGCGTCAACGCCGGCGGTCCGGTCTACGGCGTCGAGTTCGCCGGCGACAAGCTGGTCTGGGTGGACCCGGACAGCAGCGAGGCGCACGAGGTCTCCCTGCCGGTCCGCGACACGCCCGGCGAAGGAAACTTCCGGTCGTACATCGCCCAGGAGGTGCCGAATCCCTCCTTCTACTACGGCGACGAGCTGATCTGGAACAACCCCGGCAACCCGCACAACCCGATGATGGACGCCGAGGGGCGCGTCTGGATGACGCACCAGATCCGTGGACCCGGCAACCCCGAGTGGTGCCGCGAGGGCTCGGACAACGCGTTCGCGCGGTACTACCCGATCGACCGCGCCGCCCGGCACGTCGCCTACTACGACCCGGCGACCGAGCACGTGGAGCTCATCGATACCTGCTTCAACACGCACCACCTGCAGTTCGGCTTCGACGAGGACGACACGCTGTATCTCAGCTCGGTGAGCGACGTGATCGGCTGGGTCAACACGAAGACCTACGCCGAGACCGGCGACGAGCAGGCGTCGCAGGGCTGGTGCCCGACCATCGTCGACACCACCGGCGACGGGCGGATCGGCGAGTGGACGGGCCTGCGCGAGGATCCGGACCCGTCGAAGGACCGCCAGATGGGCCGCGGCTGGTACGGCATCGTGCCCGATCCGACCGCGGAGAACGTGGTCTGGGCCGCGTCCGCCGGGGTCCCCGGCCAGATCGTGCGCCTGTCGCTCGGCGACAACCCGCCGGAGACATGCATCTCGGAGTACTACCAGCCGCCGTTCGAGAACGCGGACGCGCCGGTCCAGGGCTACTCGCCGCGCGGCGTCGACATCGACCGCAGCGGCGTCGTGTGGACGGCGCTGTCGGGCAGCGGGCACATCGCCAAGTTCGACCGCAGCCGATGCGCCGTGCTGAACGGGCCCACCGCCACCGGCCAGCACTGCCCCGAGGGGTGGACGCTGTACGCCACGCCGGGACCGCAGATGCAGGGCGTGGACGCGCACGGCAGCGCCGACTTCCACTACTACAACTGGGTCGACCAGTTCGACACCCTCGGCCTCGGCGAGAACGTGCCCATCGCCACCGGCTCGACATCGGACTCCCTGTTGGCGTTCCTGCCGGAGGAGGAGGAGTTCGTGATCATGCGCGTCCCCTACCCGCTCGGCTTCTACTCGCGCGGCCTCGACGGGCGCATCGACGATCCGGACGCCGGCTGGAAGGGTCGCGCCGTCTGGGCCGACTACGGCACCAACGCCGTCTGGCACATCGAGGGCGGCAAGGGGACGCAGGGCAACCTGGTGAAGTTCCAGGTCCGCCCGCACCCGCTGGCGCACTAGCGGGGCTGACACCTGGAAGCGACGTCTGCTGGGTAACGGAGCGAATTGATGGCCACGAGAGCGATGCCGCTGGCCGCGGCTAGTGAGCGGGGGTACCCGCGGTTGTCGACCGAACCGTTCCGGATGTTCAGAATCGCATACACATCGATGCCTCGATCTGCGGCGGACGCCCGCATATCCGGGGGACTCGGGTCCGAGTGACCGACATCCTGGACATGCTGGCCAGCGGCGTCCGGGAGTCCGACATTCTCTCCGACTACCCTTACCTGACCGAAGCAGATCTACGCGCGGCTCTTGCCTTCGCAGCAGCCGCCAGCGCGCACCGCATCTTGTCTGTCACGTGACGTGCGGTTCCTGGTCGACGCACAGTTGCCGCCTGGGTTGGCTCGCTGGCTGTCTTCGCAGGGCTATCCGTCCGACCACGTATACGACCTCGGTCTCGGTGCCGCGGCAGACGAGATCCGCTGACGAGCTCGGGAGCCCGACTACGCCAGATACCGCGCCACGGCCGCCTCGTCCCAGTCCATGCCGAGCCCCGGCCCGCGGGCGGTGACGCAGCCGTCCACTGGCCGCGGCGGATCGGCGAGCACGGCGCCGGCCAAGTCCAGGTACTCCAGGTAGTGGGCCAGCGGCGTTACCGGCAGCACGTGCGCGCTCGCCTCGATGAACAGGTGGCTGGAGACCGGCACCGCGGCCGCCTCGGCCTGCCCCATGGCGCGCAGCCAGCCGGTCACGCCGCCGATCTTCATCAGGTCCGGCATGCAGTAGTCGCAGGCGCCGGCGGCCAGGGCGTGCGCCATGTCGTGCCCGAACCACCAGTTCTCACCGGTCTGGACAGGCACCGGTGAACCCTCGCGGACGCGGGCGTGTCCGGCCAGGTCCTCGGCCGGCACCGGCTCCTCCACCCACTCGAGATCGAACCGGGCCAGGGCGCGAATACGCCGCACCGCCTCGGGCGCGGTCAGCGACTGGTTGAAGTCGATCATCAACCGCACGTCCGAGCCGATCACCTCGCGGACGCCGGCCAGGTTCTTCAGATCCCAGTCCAGATCGCCGGCCCCGACCTTGACCTTGATCGCGCGGAAGCCCTGCTCGACGCTCTGCTCCAGGGCCGGCGCGTCCGCAACCGGATCGACGATGCCGTAGCTGTCGTAGGCCGGCACCGGACTCGCCTCCCCGCCGAGCAGCTCGACCACCGGTCGCTCCAGCCCGCGGCCCCGCATGTCCCAGAGCGCCATGTCCAGGCCCGACAGCGCCATGCCGGCCAGCCCCTGACGTCCCATCAGACGGAAGCGCGCGGCCAGATCGTCGGCCACCCGGGTGGGACAGGCCGGACGGCCGCGCAGCACCTCGCCGAGGTCGTCCACGAACGCCTTCAGCGCCCGCAGCACGAGCGTCGTGTAGCCGAAGACGTAGGCCCGGCCGGCCGGGCCCTCCTCCGATGCGACGTCGATCAGCAGCAGGGGCGACACCGGAACGTCCCCCGACGCGGTGCGGAGCGGCCGGGCCAGGGGCGCGGCGACGGGACGTGCGGTCAGCGAGCGTATGGTCAGCTCGGAGTCGGACATGAGAATCTCCTTCAGGACCCGCCCGCGACCGGCCGGCCGGGACGGGTTCGCAGCCGTCTCGTGGTTCGGCCGACGATGTTCGGCGGCGCCTCCGCCATCACTCTACCCGTATCCACCGTGGTACGATGGCGGCGCTTTCAGCGAGGCCAATCGGCCGCTGCCCCGGACCTGCCGGTTCCACGAGAATGCAGGACGCCGGGAGCGCGGCGCGGCGACGAAGGAGAGAGAAAATGGCGAAGCGTCTCGTCGGCACCGTAGCTCTGCTCATGCTGGCCGGGAGTCCGTCGGCGGCCCAGGAGTTCCCTCCCGGATTCGTCGACCCGGCGCCCCTTCTCGCCGCCGTCGCGGAGGAGATCGGCGAGGCCGACTTGCGCTGCCTCTCGTACTCCGGCAGCGGCGGCTACGCCGGCGCGGTGGGCCAGACGTTCGAGAACGCGGTCAACATCGACTGGCCGCGCATCGGCTCGCTGGACAACTACACGCGCACCATCAACTGGGAGGCCGGCACGAGCGTGGAGACGTTCGACCGGGAGCCGGGCCTCGCGCCCGCGTCCTGGAAGTACGGCCTCGGCTGGCGCAGCGGCACACCCACCCAGACCCGAACGCGCCAGACGCACGTCACCAACGGCGAGTACTCGTGGCACATGGACGGCGACGGGCCGCCGGTGGCGGTGCACCCCGAAATCGCCGAGGTGTACCAGCTCGACATGTGGCTGAACCCGCACGGGTTCCTCAAGGCCGCCCGCATGCCGGGCGCCAACCCGGTGGCGTTCTGGCGCTGGGAGCAGATCGAGAAGGGCCGCGACGGCAACGTCGTCAGGCCCGAGAAGATGCACGTGGTCGCGATCGAGATGTTCGGCAAGTACCGCGTGGACGCCACCATCAACTCCCGCAACCTGATCCAGCGGCTCAAGACGACGGTGAACATCCCCGCCCTCGGCGACTTCAACATCGAGCACGAGTCCACGAACTTCGTCTCGTTCGGCAACGTGAAGTGGCCGACCAACTGGCATTCGCACCAGGGCTGGGACGACAACTGGCAGTTCTATCGCGAGAGCACGGGGCACAACGCCTACGGCGGCTCGTTCCCGGACATCCGGCCCAACGACTGCGGCGACCCGGTGCCGGTGCCCGAGTCGGTGGCCGAGGCGGACTGGTCGACCGAGGTGACCGTGGACGAGATCGCCGACGGGGTGTACCGGCTGGGCGGCAATCCGGCCAACAGCTACATGATCGAGTTCAGCGACTTCGTGGCCGTCTTCGAGGCGCCCGGGGACGAGGAGTGGAGCCTGAAGGTCATCGACCGGATCACCGAGCTCGCCCCCGACAAGCCCATCCGCTGGGTCATCGCGTCCCACCCGCACTTCGACCACATCGGGGGGCTGCGCACCTACCTGCACGTCGGGTCGACCATCGTCACTCACATGATCAACCTCGAGTTCCTGAACCACGACGTGCTGACCTACGAGCCGCGGACCATCAAGCCGGACATCGTCTCGAAGTGGCCGCCGACCGAGCTCGCCGAGGGCTACAACTACGAGGCGATCCAGGAGAACTACGTCATCACCGACAACTCCCGGATCCTGCGCGTCTACTACGTGCAACCGCTCCGCCACGTCGCCGGGATGCTGATGGCGTACCTGCCGGCCGAGCGCATCGCGTTCCAGTCGGCCCTGTTCGACACGCACGAGCCGCCGAGACCGGCGCAGTTGCCGTCGATGCGCGCCCTGCACACGCAGGTGGAACGCATGAACCTGGACGTGGAGACGCTGGCCCCGGTACACGGGGAGCCGGTGCCGTGGAGCGACTTTCTGGCGGCGTTGGAGCAGCTCGAACGGTAGAAGTCGTGCGCGCCTGCATCCTGTCCGCGGCGCTAGTCCTGGTCTGCCCTGGTCCGGCTGCCGGCCCACAGGCGGCCGGCACGGAGTCCTGGAGCATCGCCGCCGGCAACGTGCGGGTCCGTTGCCGCATGACCGTCGGCGG
>Ga0209544_1000317_pt1 | contig 71499 bp, 61 predicted proteins | sample MesohylPK_FD_187297 | JGI IMG/M metagenome (GOLD analysis project Ga0209544, IMG submission 187297) | Host-associated microbial community of the marine sponge Aplysina aerophoba from Gulf of Piran - sponge mesohyl, lysed by proteinase K... | ecosystem: Host-associated > Porifera > Sponge >... | reverse complement strand
CCCCGCAACGCCCCCCTACAAAACCATCGCTCACCGACCGTGTGTGCTCATTCCAGCCGTGCGGCTCCAGCGACGTGGCGGCAGCCAACCGAATACGTTATCAGATAGCCTGCATGGCGGCCGGGTGAGAGGGCTGGTCAAGACTGGCACTGTAGATGGCTTAGAAGTTACCAGGAAAGGGAAAACTGTTCCCTTTGGATGCTGTATTCCTTTCCCGCGTCCTTCCCCTATGGTACAATCTTTCGAAGTTCATCTGTTCGAAAGCAATTATCTGCCGGACATTCTCCGGCCCAGTGGACAACGGGCGACTTCCTCACGGCGATTCGCCCAAGCTGCGTCGACTCAGGATTTTTCCTATGGGTAATGAAGTTAATCGTGCCGCCCTGGCAAGACTAAACCTCGGGAAGCAAATGTCCCCACGTCAAAAGCTTCAGCTTACCGGATGCGGCGTCTTCCTCATAGCCGCACTGGTCTTTTCGATCGGCTCCGGCTTCGGCTTCCTGATTGGCCGCATGACCAGCCTCGGTGAAACTGCCGCATCGCCAGTGATCGCGGCCGAAACAGATCGCGCCCTCGCGCCCGATGATCTGGGCATCTTCTGGGAAGCGATGGAGCTGCTCGAGGAGGACTTCTACGGCGAATTGCCCACGCCCAATCAACGCAGCTATGGCGCAATTCGCGGCGTGCTCGACACGCTCGACGATCAGAATACCGGCTTCCTTACGCCGATGGAAGCCACCAGTTTCATGGAGAGCATTGAGGGCAGCTTTGAAGGCATTGGCGCACTCGTAGAATGGGCGGAGGAGGAGGGCGCGGTCCGTATAATCGAACCTTTTGAGGACCAACCCGCCTGGAATGCCGGCATCCGCCGCGGCGACCTGATCATCGCCATCAACGGCCAGGAAGTGGCCGAACTTTCCAACCTGAACGAAGCCATCAATCGGATAAAGGGGCCGAAGGGTACCGAAGTGAATCTGACAGTCCGCCGCGACGGGCTTGATGATCCCTTGGAGTTTCCTGTAACACGCGACCAGATTGATATCCCCGTTGTCAAGAGTGAACTCTACGGAGACAATGACGAGTTCGCCTACGTCGCCCTCCAGCGCTTTTCGGCCGATGCCGGCGCCAAACTGCGCGCCGAGCTTGAAACAGTTCTGACCGACGAGACGAAAGGTTTGATTTTCGATCTGCGAAGCAACCCCGGCGGCCTGCTGCGCGAGGCCATCAAGGTAACCAGCGTCTTTCTCGAAGACGAACGCGTGCTAATCGAACGCTTCAGTGACGGCACTGAAGAAATCTACAATACCGAAGGCAATGCCCTCGTTCCCGACGATCTGCCCCTGGTCGTGCTGGTCAACCAGGGTAGCGCAAGCGCCAGTGAAATCGTCGCCGGCGCCTTACAGGATGTAGGGCGGGCACCCTTGGTTGGCGTGACAACATTCGGCAAAGGAAGCGTGCAACTGCCCCATACCCTCAGCGACGAGAGCCTCCTGCGCGTGACGATCGCTCTCTGGTATACGCCGGCCGACCGGTCCATTAACGACACCGGCTTGGAGCCCGACATTGAGGTCGAACGTACAAACGAGCAAATCGAAAATGAGGAAGATCCCCAACTCGATCGGGCCCTCGAACTGCTCAGAACCGGGGATTGAGCAACACATCCATCCCCACAGCCTCCGACCGGCGTGAATGGTGGGATTGCGAGCACTGACATTGGCCAGAAAAAAGAAGCAACAGGTTGCACCGACCGGGCCCCGCACGGTTGCGACAAATCGTAAAGCCCGCCACGACTACTTCATCGAGGAAACATTCGAGGCCGGCATCGCCCTCACCGGCACCGAAATCAAATCCGTGCGCGCCGGCTCTGTGAACCTGCGCGAAGGCTTTGTTCTCATCCGCGATGGCCAGGCTTGGCTCATGGGCGTCCACATCGCCCAATATCGTTACGGCAACATCTCCAATCACCAGGAGACCCGCTCCCGCAAACTTCTCCTCCACCGCCGCCAAATCGATCACCTGCACGAAAACGCAACCCAGCGCAACTGGACAATCGTGCCCCTGCGCATGTACATCAACAACGCCGGCCTCGCCAAAGTGCAGATCGGGCTCGTGCGCGGCAAGAGGCAGTACGACAAACGCCACTCCATCGCCAAACGGGACGCCGAACGCGACGTCAATCGGGCACTTAAGCAGCAATTCCGCGACTGAAAATTGCGCTGACAGCCCATCCCACTGCAAATGCGCTGTCTTAGCACAGCGCCGACCAGTCCCGTCCAACTTGCTGCCGACACGCAAATACCCACAACCATAATGAACTCCGCCCCACAGCCGCCCGCAGACCAACTCGAACGGGCGCTGGCGGCGCTTTTGGCTGCTCGCAAATATCGCTCCGTACACCCAGGCCTGGCACGCGCTATCGTTTCCACCGAACTCGCCAAGGGCCGCTCCCTCAAAGAGGCCGTCAAAGCCGCTAAGAACCAGCTGCACCAAAGCGCCGCCGTCTACATTCGCCGCAACCTCAAATACGACGACGCGCTCAACCGGCTGCAAACCGCCGTCTCCGCCGTACAAAACGAGCCCGACAGCCTCCCCCACGGTGACAACGCGGCCGTGCGCGAACACCTGCGCCGCCTGATGTCCGCCCACGCCTCAACCTACGAACGGCTGCCCCAACTCGACACATTCTACCGGCAGCTCTTTCAATTGCTCCCCTCCGTCCAATCGGTTCTTGACATCGCCTGCGGGCTCCATCCGTTGGCCCGTCCCTGGATGCCTCTCCCCCCCGACGCGCCCTACCACGCCATCGACATCTTTGCCGATCAGGTCGACTTCCTCAACAGCTTCTTCAGCATCATGGGCTATGCCGGCGCTGCCGTCCAGCGCAACGCGCTGGAGGACATGAGCACGCCTGCAGCCGACATCGCCTTCCTCCTCAAAACGCTCCCCTGCCTCGAACAGATCGAGACCGGCGCCGGCGAACGCCTCCTGCACCAGATCGACGCGCCCATCCTCATCGTTTCCTTCCCCAACCACTCGCTCGCCGGCCGCAAACAAGGCATGGCCCAACACTACGCAGCCAATTTCGAATCCCTCATATCGAACGCCGGCTGGCAAGCCCAATCCCTCACCTACCCCTCCGAGCAGGTCTACATCGTCCGCAAGGACTAACGCCCTCACCTTGTACTCCTTTGTGAACAGGAATAGGTGTTCTTCGCGGCCTTTAGCGGCCCTTCGAGGACAAAAAGAAGTTGCCGGCGTCGTTCTTCGTGGTCCTTCGTAGATTAGGAAAGGTGTTCTTCGCGGCCCTTAGTGGCCCTTCGTGGAAAAAAGGTGTTTTTCGCGGAAAAAGAGAAGGTGTTTTTCGTGGATATGTTGAGGAAAAGCCACCTTTCTGGGCGACAAAACGAACAGAGTCCCTGAAGGCCTTAAATTCAAGATGGTCAGGATTCAGGTACCATCGAGCGTAGGGGGCAACCAAAAACTGAAAACCAAGAACGTAACAATTAAGCCATCTATAGTGTCTGTCTTGACCAGCCCCTTATCGCAGCCTCCATTCAGGCAATCTGATTGCGTATGCGGTTTGCGGCAGCCAGGTTGTTGGAGCGGCAATGCTGGAATGCGCACACAAGGTCGGTGAGGGATGGTTTTGTAGGGGGGCGTTGCGGGGGCGCAGCCCCTGCACAAGGGAGGCCGCTTGCGGCCGACCGCCCATATGCAAAAAGAGAGTATAGAGGAGTGAGGAGAGAGCAACCACCTTCGCTCGCCTCATTCAGGATCGCAATTTAGTTGTGGCTTGGTAGTTTCCCAAAAACTAGAAACTGCCTTCCCCTCCGATCTTCCAATACAAGAATCGATCCGTCGCCGACGAAATCACAAACCCCACCTTCTGCAACACGCGCATCGACGCCACATTCGTGTTGGCCGTCTCCGCAATGACCGCCTCCACGCTATCATCCTCCAGCGCCCACCGCACCATCTCGGCCACTGCCTCCGTCGCCAGACCGCGGTTGTGATAAAAGGGATCGAACCCGTAGCCGATCTCCACCGCATTATCGCGGTCCGGCGGCCCCTTAAACGCCAGGCTGCCGATGATGCGACTCTCCTCCTTCAACACCGCCGCCCACTGGCAATGCCAGTGAACATGATACGGCCTGCGCCGCATGTGGCTGATCGCCCGCGAAACGATGGGACGAAGCTCGTCCTCCAGGCGCTGCCCGCTAACGGCCAGACCCACCGCCCGTTCCAGCCGGCCAAAGTCGTCCCGCTGCCAGCGCATCTGCTGCACCGTCAGCGCGATGATCGTCAGTCGTGGCGTTTCCAGGCGCATCATCGTTGCTTCAAGTGAACTAGATCCAAAGTCAGTGCCAAGAACGGGCGCAGGTAGCACAGGCACTCTCCCACCGCCCCGCTGCCCCTTATCCAATATCCTGAACAACCGGTCGACTATTCTTCGGGCCATGGCCGCGCCTGTAGACAAGTAGCGTGCGCTTGAATTCGATCACAACCACCCCGTCCTGGTTGAAGCCTATCGTACGCACCGTGACGATTCCCTGGTGGGGGCGGCTCTTTGACCCGCGCAGATGCATTACTTCGCTCTGCGCATATATCGTGTCGCCCTCAAAAACCGGCGCCGGCAGACGCACCTCGTCCCAGCCCAGATTGACCGCGTTCTGCGAAATGTCCGCCACCGACAGGCCTGTCACCAGCGCCAGCGTGAAAGTCGAATCCACCAGCGGTCGGCCCCACTCGGTCTGGCTCGCATAATGGGCATCGAAATGGATTGGGTTCGGGTTCACCGTCAGCAGCGTGAACCACACATTGTCCGCCGCCAGCACCGTGCGCCCGAGCCTGTGTTCAAACACGTCGCCCACCTTGAAATCCTCGAAAAAGCGACCTTGCCCATCCGCTTGCTCCGACATCACTTCTCCCTAAATGCCCCTTGGCGATCTTCCTGGCCAGCAGCCATCACCCTACACAACGCCATCTTGCTCGAACTGCTCGATCGCGTCCGATGAATAGCCCAACTCGGCCAGCAACGCCTGTGTATCGGCGCCTACCGCCGGGATCGCATCAAAGCGCGGCGCCCAGGCCTCGTTGGTCGTCGCCGGCTGCAGCGCCGGCAGCGTCCCCACCGGCGACTCCACCTCCGCCACCCGGCCCCGCGTTACAAGCTGCGGATGCGTCCAGAACGCCTCCACATCGCGCAATTCCGCATTCGCGATCTGCGCCTGTTCCATGCGCGCTGTTGCCTCAGTCGCGGTCAAGCCCGAGAATATCGACTCGATCTCCTCACGCAACGCCGCCCGGTTCTGCACGCGCTGCGTATTGTCGGCGAAACGGGAATCGCTCGCAACCTCCGGTTTTTCCAGCACCGATGCACAGAAACGCTCCCACTCACGTTGATTCTGAATCGCGAACAGCACAGTGCGCCCGTCACCGGTCGCATACGGACCATAGGGCGCGATCGCCGCGTGGCTGGCGCCTGTCCGGGGCAGACGGCCTCCGTCCAAAGCGTAGTAGGCCGGGAAGCCCATCCATTCACACAGCCCATCAAACAGAGAAACATGCAGCACGCATCCCCCGCCGCCCCGCTCCCGCTGCAGCAACGCCGTCAATATGCCGCTGTAAGCGTACATTCCACCTGCGATATCTGCGACCGGAATCCCGCTCTTCGCCGCCTCGTCCTCGCTGCCCGTTACCGAGACCACGCCCGTCTCAGCCTGGATGAGCAGATCGTAGGCCTTCTTATCGCGGTAAGGCCCGTCCGCGCCATAACCGCTCACATGGCACACGATCAGATCGGGATAGCTGCCCCGCAGCCGCGCATCATCGAAACCAAGCCGCTCAACCGCGCCAGGCGCCAGGTTCTGCACAAAGACATCCGCCCGCTCCAGCAGCCGCGCCAAGATCTCTTTGCCCTGCGCCGCCTTCAGGTCCAGTGTGAGCGACTCCTTCGAGCGGTTCGCCCACGCAAAGTGGCTGCACAGACCCCCCGCCGCCGTATCATAATAGCGCGCGAAGTCCCCGCCGCCCGGCCGCTCAACTTTGATCACCCGTGCGCCCAGGTCGGCCAAATGCCGCGTCGCCAGCGGCGCGGCAATCGCCTGCTCCAACGAAACGACAGTAATGTGTGACAGTGGCAAAGCCATCAGAAAAGTGTTTCCATCCCTGTAAATGCGCTACCTAACACTCAATAAGATCGCGGCAATCCCAACACATGCTGAGCCAAATAAGACAGCACCAGGTTATTCGAGACCGGCGCAATTTGATACAGTTTCGCCTCACGAAACTTTCGCTCCACATCATGCTCCCTCGCAAAGCCAAAGCCGCCGTGTGTCTCCAGGCACACATTCGCCGCCTCCCACGCCGCGTCGGCCGCCAGCATCTTCGCCATATTCGCCTCCGCGCCGCAGGAGCTCCCGCCGTCAAACAACGCCGCCGCCTGCCAGCGCATCAAATCGGCCGCCCTCAGATTCGCGTACGCCTGCGCAATCGGGAACTGCACGCCCTGGTTCTGCCCAATCGGCCTGTCAAACACAATGCGCTCGTTCGCATACGCCACCGAGCGCTCGATAAACCAGCCCCCATCCCCAATCGATTCGGCCGCAATCAGAATGCGCTCCGCGTTCATGCCGTCCAAAATATAGCGGAAGCCCTGACCCTCCTCACCAATACGGTTCTCCCTCGGCACCCGCAGACCGTCGAAAAAGATCTCCGTCGTATGATGGTTGATCATCGTCTCAAGCGGCCGGATCGTCAACTCCTTCTCGTCCACCTCCCGCAAATCCACCAGGAACAGCGACAGCCCCTCCGTCCGTCTCTTGACCGCCTCCAGCGGCGTCGTGCGCGCCAGCAGCAGCATCAAGTCCGAATACTCTGCCCGGCTCGTCCAGATCTTCTGGCCCGTGATCACATACTCGTCGCCAGCCCGTTCCGCACGCGTCTGTATCCGCGTCGTATCCGACCCTGCCGTCGGCTCCGTGACGCCAAAGGCCTGCAACCGCAGTTGCCCTTCTGCCAGCGGCGGCAGCCACCGTTCCCGCTGCTCCGCCGCCCCGTGTCTTACCAGCGCGCCCATAACGTACATTTGCGCGTGGCACACGCCTGCGTTGCCTCCGCTCCGGTTTACTTCTTCCAAAATTACCGAAGCCTCTGCAATCGACGCACCCCCGCCCCCATGCTCTTCCGGGATCAGCGCTGCCAAGAATCCAGCTTCTGTCATCGCCTCCACAAATTCAACCGGATAGCCACGATCCGCATCCAGCCGCCGCCAGTAGTCGCCCGGAAAACGCGCGCACAACTGTTGCACGCCGCGCCGCAGCTCGGCGTACTGTCCTGTTGTGTCTATCTCAGTCTGAGGCGGTGACACTGTAGTATGCCTGGTGAAAAAGAGGCGGCTGCTCGGAAGCCTTCAAGGGGAACAATAGCTAAAGAAAGGCATACAGACTTCAAAGGAGTTTATCCAAGTGGAAATCCAGATTGCGCCGAGTCAGAGAATGAAGAGCGGTTTATGCTTTCGTGACGATTATTGCTCGGGTGGGTAACGACTCTGATTTATCTCATTCGCCTGGGTAAAGTCTCTGCTCGCGCCGGCTTCGTCGCCGGTTGCGCGTTTAGCAATTCCACGATTGATATATGCCTCTGCGTATTGTGGATTTAGTTCGATCGCACTGTTATAGTCAGCAATGGCCCCATGTAGGTCGCCAGACTCCCGTCTTGCATTCGCGCGATTGAAGAAAGCTGCACCGTCTTGCGGATAGAATCCGATAACTCTGTCGTAGTCGTCGATGGCCCCCTGATAGTTCCTTAACGCGAATTTTGCATTCCCTCGAATGTTATATGTCCCTGCGAAATGTGGATTCAGTTCAATCGCTTTGTCGTAGTCGGCAATGGCATTAAGATAGTCGACTAACGCGTGTCTTGCATACCCACGACTGTGGTAATTTTCCCAGTCTTGTGGCTTGAGTTCAATCGCTATGTCATAGTCGGCGATGGACCCCGGATAGTCGCCTAACGCCATTTTAGCATTCCCACGATAAAAATAGAATGCCCCTTCTTGTGGTTTAAGTTTTATCGCTTCGTCGTAATCAGCGATGGACCCCAGATAGTCGCCGAGAGCGTGTCTTGCATTCCCACGACTGTAGTAGGCTGTCCCGTCTTGTGGATTGAGTTCAATCGTTCTGTCATAGTCGGCGATGGCCCCAAGATAGTCGCCTAGCGCGTGTCTTGCATTTCCACGACTGTAGTAGATTGCCCCATCTTGTGGATTGAGTTCGGTCGCTTTGTCGAAGTCGGCGATGGCACCCAAATAGTTTCCTAATTCAGATTTTGTATTCCCACGATTGAAGTATGGCTCGGTGATCTGTGGATTCAGCTCAATCGCTAAGTCGTAGTCGGCAATGGCCCCTAGCTGATTGCCTGACGAGCGTTTCGCGTTTCCACGATTGTTGTAGGCCGCAGCGTCTTGTGGATTGCGTTTAATCGCACTGTCAAGGTCAGCGATGGCCCCCTGATGGTCACGTAATGTGTCCTTTGCTGTTCCTCGATACAAGTACGCCCTGGCGAGTCCTGAATCGAGCTCAATCGCTCTGCCAAAGCGATCAATTGCTTGGTGATATTCTCCCAGCTGATGGAATGTTACACCCAAGGAAAGAAGATCCTCCGCCGAAAACTTTTCGTATGGTTGGTCGTGGGCATTATGGCGGGCAAAGCCAGAGAGGTCGTTGAAGAGCTTCGGAGTTCTTATGCCAAATGATTCTTCCAGAGTCTCTACAATATCCCTTTTGCAAGCAGCAGTTACTGTGATTTCCTCGTAATAACTCTCTTCTATCCTCCCTTCCCCAAAAACAAAAACTGACTGTTGAGCTACAATGCGGTTGTTCAGGCCGCTAGGCTCCCATTTCCACAGCATGCCCTGATTCAGGAATACTTTGATCGACTTTTCCAAGTCCTCATAGCGGATGCTAGAGAATCTCTCGATACTATCGGTAGCCATTGCGACAACTTTGCTTGGTTGGCCTCTTTCTTCCTGACATGCAAACCAGAGAGCAATCAGGGCATTGGTGGTGAAGTCAATCAGGCATGTCGCCGCGCCGTAATGTTGCAGCTCTGCAAGGAGCTCAAGATCGGAAAGACTCCTGCCCTGCCGTTCCCGAAAACCTTGTAAACTAGCTTCATCCAACAAATTATAGATGTAATTCTGGAATGTGATCTCAGGAACTGTCTCATAGGACATCTCTTCCGATTTTCTTATTCTCCGATTCGCGGATGATTCCACTTCCCACTCTTCGTTAGCCAGTCCGCGGTAGAGTATCATCCTACCCTGCAACCCCTTTGTCCATGCGATAAATTCGTCAACACTCTTGATGGGTTCTGCCACTGGCATTCCTTTCTATTGCGAATTCTGCCTTGAACTTTTCCTTTACTTGCGAAAAGAGGGTCTTATACTACAACCGCACTCTTGCTGGCCGAAGACCGAAAGAGCAAAAAGAGGCGCAGAACTGGGTGCATTTGGGCCGTTCATTCAGTTCCGGGGTTGTTCAGAATACGTTTTCGCCCCTCATTTTCGCCGGAAAAACTGCAGATTTGTGAATTGCGGTTGTAGTACTAAGTATTCTTCTCAAAGCTTTCGATCAACTTACGGCCGGTACTTGGAGAGTCATCAACTGCTTAGATGTGATAATTTGGCTTTGGGGTTTTGTCGTAGATTCACAGGACTCCTGTGTTTATTGAATATCCGCTTATAATCCAAACTCTCCGCCCCGAAGCTAATCAAGAGCCCTATATCAAAACCATTAGTCACTACACAATTTTTGCCTGCACAATATCACCGTTTTCCAACTCAATCAAAGCCTTTAACTCAACTACTACTCGGTTACCACAACAAGAACAGTCATTCTCGATCCTACCGAATACCAATCGTAAAGTGTCGGCCCGTCCGCCTCCCGACCAAATGACAAGCCAGCCCGATTCATCTCAATAGCAAGGCGTCTCTGATAAACGACCTCATGAAACCCACACCCGACCGTACTGTGCACCTTCATCGCGCAAACAATAATCTTATAATAAAATCATCCTCAATCAACCCGTCAGCCCTTCCATCCTATCAAATTCTTCCCCCCAAGCCCCATCCTGAATTTCCCAAGAAAATCCCGCAAATCCTGCTCACAAAATCACGCTTCACCCACCCCTCACCAACATATGCTTCTGCACCTTCCCCATCGCATTGCGCGGCAACGCCTCCACAAACCGCAACCGCCGCGGCAGCTTGTACGAAGCCAACTGCCCCCGGCAATACCGCTCCAACTCCGCCTCGTCGACCTCACAACTGCACACCAGGTAGGCCACCGGCGCCTCGCCCCACTCCGCATCCGCCTCGCCTATCACCGCCGCCTCTTCAATGCCCGGGAATGTCGTTAACATCTCCTCAACCTCGCGCGGATAGATATTCAGCCCGCCCGAAATGATCAGCTCATGCCGCCGGCCCAGCAGCGTCACATAGCCGGTCTGCGGGTCCATGCGCGCCAGGTCGCCCGTCAGAAACCAGCGAATTCCCAACGCGTCATTCACAAAGCTCTCGGCCGTCTTCTGCGGCGCCCGCCAATATTCATCGAACACATTGCTCCCCCGCAGCAGCAGCTCGCCCTCCTCGCCCGCCGGCAGGTCTCGCCCCTCCGCGTCCACAATTCGGGCAAAGACACCCGGCAAAGGCGTCCCAACCGTGCCCGCGACGCGCGGCCCCGCGTAGGGATTGCTGAAATTCATGCCCGTCTCCGTCATCCCATACCGTTCAAGAATTCGTTTCCCCGTCAGCCGCTCAAACGCATTGTGAGTCTCCGCCGGCAGAGGCGCACTGCCCGAACAGAAAAGTCGTACGTCCGCAAAGTCTGGCGCCTCACTCTCCTGCGCCAGGATGTCAACCAGCCGCGTGTAGATCGTCGGCACCGCGAAGAAGAGCGAAGCCCCGCCGTTGGCAAGCGTACTGACCGTCTCGTCCGCATCGAATCCCGTCCGCAAACGGACCGTCGCCCCCATCGCCAGCGCGCAGTGCAGCCCCACCACCAGCCCATGCGTATGAAACAGCGGCAGCGGCAGCAGCAGCACATCGTCCGCCTGCCACGCCCACGCGCTCAGCAGACCAGTCACCGTCGCCAGTACATGGTTATGGCTCAGCACCGCCCCCTTGCTGGTCCCGGTCGTGCCGCTCGTATACATGATCAGCGCCGGGTCCTCCCCGCGCGCGACCGGCAGCGCCGCCTCGTCCGATTCGCTCTTGTCAGCCTCATCCAGCCAGCTGTCCACCTGCTCGACCGACAGCACCTTCAATCCTGGCCCGACTTCAATCCCCACAATCTCATCCAGAACCGGCCTCTGTGCCTCTTCGATGATCAGCAGCGCCGGCTCAGCATCGTTCAATATATGGCTGAGTTCGCGGCGGCGGTAACGCAGATTGATCGGCACCATCACAGCGCCTGCCTCCAGCGTTGCCAGGTAGGCGATCACGAACTCCGGCCGGTTGCACAGATAGAGCGCGACCCGATCCCCCTTCTGCACGCCCATACGCACAAAGGCGGCCGCCCATTCCTGCGCCGTCCGCTGTAGCGCCGCGAAGCTCAACTGCTGCGGCGCAAGCGCACCGCGCGCATCCTTGAATTCGATGGCCGTTTTGTCCGGCTGGCGTTCGCGGCCTATTGCAAAGAGATTCGTAAGATTCATTGCGCCCTGCTTGGTAAGTGTGGTCTGTTCTGCCCCGCTATTATAGTGTCTTGCCTGCGATACACAACCTTGCAGCAGAGTAGAGAGCGGCCCAGATTCAGATGGAAAGTCTAATACGCTGACTTCCGGCCATACGAGCGCAGTTGACGGGAGTCAGCGCGCGGACGCGGGATGCAGCGGGGGGCGTTCGAGCGATGGGGGCGTGGAAACGGGCATCCGCCAGGTTTATGATGCTTACCTCTTGCTACGAGCGTATGAGGAGCGCACGTACGAGCGTTCAACAAGCATTTGACGAGAGATCTCAAGAGATCACGCAAAAAAAGTGCGGGAACAGTGAACGAATGTAGGTCCCATTTGGCAACAAGACTTTTCGCGCGGGTTACGAAATAGAATCGCGGTTTTCTTGCCTGCCCTTACGCAATACCAAATACCTGGCGCGCAAGAAGAGCGGGTCCTGGTACTGAACTGACATTAGAATCTCGTGAAAGCGAAGAGAGATTTGTGGTTGTTGTATGCCGGCCGGACAGGGCTTAGGTAGCGATCTCAGGTCCGGGCGTAGTCGAGGAGTGGAGCAGGCGCGGGGATCAGGGGTCTGCCCGGGACATCGTGGCAGTCGCGGCAGCGCGCTTCGTAGCTCTCACTGCCGCCCACGAAGATGACAGGATCGTCGTAGCGGGCCGGTAGGCCGTCAATGAGGCGCTGGGTTCGGGTGGCAGAGGCGCCGCAGCGGACGCAGATGGCATGCAGCTTGTCCACGCGTTCGGCGAGCGACATCAGAAGGGGGATGGGCCCGAAGGGTTCGCCGCGGAAATCCTGGTCCAGCCCGGCGGCGATGACCCGCTTGCCGCGGTCGGCGAGTTCCTGGCAGACGGTTGTAATGGCGTCGTCGAAGAACTGAACCTCGTCGACGGCGACAACTTCGGTGTCCGACTGCAGTTGATCGAGCAGTAATGCGGCGCTTTCGAGGATAATGGCGTCCCCGCGGGAGACGCCATTGTGCGATGCCACCTGTTCACGCCCGTAGCGAATGTCGACCTGGGGTTTGAAAAGCTGAATGCGGCGGCGGGCGATTTCCGACCTGCGCACGCGGCGCAACAACTCTTCCGTCTTGCCGCTGAACATCGAACCGCAAATCAGTTCGATCCATCCGCCGCCGGATTGAAAGTGCATTCCCTGATTCGCTCGCGCTTCCCGCTATGCTGCCTCTTCGGTTGCCTCTTCGGCTTCCTCTTCCAAGTCATACCTGGACAGCACTTCGGCTGCAGCCGCCTCGGGGTCGTCGCCGCGCGCACGGGCCCGCCGCGCCGCGGTCTCGGCCTCCTGCCGCGCCTGCGATTCGATCTGCTGGCGGGCCGCCGCGCTCTGTCGCGATTCCAGCCGTCGTACAAACCGCTCCACCCGGCCAACCGAATCGATTATACGCTGTTCGCCCGTATAAAAGGGATGACACTGGCTGCAGATATTGACGTTTATCTCCGCCTTGGTGCTGCCGGTCACCCAACTGTTCCCGCAGGAGCAGTTGACCTGGGCCAAGCCGTGATATTCGGGATGAATCTCTGGTCTCATGTCTTTATACCTTCCCCAACGCCTGCTTCTCTTTTGCCGTGTAGACGCTGACCTTCCTGCGATTCTTCTTGGCCCATTCAAAGGTCACAAAACCGTCCTGCTTCGCATACAGCGTGTCGTCCTTGCCCTGGCCAACATTCGTTCCGGGGAAAATCGGCGTACCCCGCTGGCGAATTATGATTCCGCCACACCTGACAAACTCGCCGCCATATTTCTTGACGCCTAGCCGCTGGCCGTTCGAATCGCGGTTATTGCGGCTGGAGCCGCCACCTTTTTTGTGTGCCATAAGTCGTTACCCCTCTTCCTTCTTGTCTTCGTCGGCATCTGCTACGTCGCCGGATTTTTCACCTCTGCCCATCAAACCTTTGAGGTTCTTCGCAACAGCATCGACCGCGTCGCCGGCTGCATCAGTAGCAGCATCCAACGCGTCACTTGCCGCGTCTCCAACTGCCTCCACAGCATCGCCTGCCATGTCACCAACAGCCTCCGCCGCGTCGCTTGCCTTGTCGCTAACAGCTTCCAGGGCGTCGCCTACTGTGTCGCTAACATCCTCCACCGCGTCGCCCGCTTTGGCAACCGTCTCCTTGACCGCGTCAATAGCATTTTCGTCTGCGTCGGCTACTTCTTCCGTTGCCGCCTCGACGACCGCATCAGTTTCCGTGATCGCAGCAACCGCAGCCGCAGCTTCCGCCTCCTCGACGACCGGTTCAACTACCTCGGCAACCGGCTCGGGCGCAGCCTCCTGCTCCTCCTTCACATATTCGTAACCATCACCACTGATCTTGAGGATCTGCAGGCGGGTCAGAAACTGTCGGTGCCCGCGGCGGACGCGCACCCGCTTCTTCGGCCGGTAGCGAAACACCAGAATCTTCTCGCCTCTGTGTTGTCCGGTGATCCTGGCCGTTACCGAAGCGCCTTCCACGGTTGGCTGACCGATCTGTATCCCTTCATCGCGGGCCACCATCAGCACATCATCGAGAACGATACTGTCACCGACATCGCCGGCCAGCTTTTCTACTTCAAGATTATCTCCAAGGGTAACCCTGTACTGTTTCCCCCCAGTGCGTACGACTGCGTACATCTTCCTCTCTCCTTTAACCGCGTCCGGAGACCATCTACTCGGTATCTCCGGCACTTCGGATAGCGGCTTGCGGCCAAACTCCTGAGCACGTCCCGTGCATGGAGCACACCTGGCGCCGCAATGCGGACGAATATGGGCTGGCATTTCCTGACACAATGCTACCCGTAAAGCTAGGGTAGCAAAGCCATCGGCGGGCCACCCACACAAAGGAAAAGTATATGACAAGAACCCGTTTCAGCCAAATCTGGACCCCGTTCCGCGTGCACAACCTGTCTGCATCAGCGATCGCCCCTTGCATCTGTCCAAGCAAATAGAAGAATCGCATCTAGGCAGTCGGAACCAATGCGCGCCATCCCAGAAATGCCCTATCTCGCAACTCCAACCGTCTCCCCCACTCTTCTTACTAACCGCCTTGTAATATCCACTATCCACTGCGGTTGCCATTCTAAGTGTCCGCCGCGGTAAAAGGTGTTGCAGTTGCAGTTCTTCGCCGTCCTTCGCGGCCCTTCGCGGAAAAAGGTGTTTCAGTTCTCCGCTGCCCTCCGTGTCCGCCGCGGTAAAAGGCGTTGCAGTTGCAGTTCTTCGCGGCCCTTCGTGGAAAAAGGTGTTGCAGTTGCAGCTCTTCGCCGCCCTCCGTGGATAGACCACATCCCAAACTTGCTTGTCACAATCCCGAAGAACATCAACGACCTCAAGAGCCTCCTTGACATACCACAAGAGTTATGGCTAAGTAGTTCATAATGTACAACAAAAAGCGCAGTGTACAACTTTTGTATATATTTAGTAAACGTTCTTCGAACCAAAACCGGGTTCGGAGTTCTGGCTCGAACTGTGTCATACTTCCTGTTGAATCTCTGACAGCTACCACAGTCGGCGCTATGACAGCTCTGGCGGCATCCAATGGAGGATATCTGTGTCAAGGATTATCGTGATCGGCTCCGGGTTTGGCGGTCTGAGCGCTGCTGCACGCCTCGCCGCCCGCGGCCACCAGGTCGAACTCTTCGAAAAACGCGACAAACTGGGCGGCCGCGCCTACGTCTACGACATCGATGGCTACCGCTTCGACGGCGGCCCAACCGTCATCACCGCCCCCTGGATCTTCGACGAAATCTGGCAGGCCGCCGGCCGCCGCCGCCAGGACTACTTCCAGCTGGTCCCCTGCGACCCCTTCTACCGCATCTTCGACCACAATCGCCGTCCCTTCGACGTCAGCGACGACCACGATGCCATGCTCCTCCAGATCGCACAGCGAAGCTCAGTCGATGTCGAGGGATACAACAACTTTGTCGCCAGTTCCAGGGAGATTTTCGAAACCGGGATGGCGCTGATCGACCAACCCTTCCTCAACCTCTCCGACATGCTCAGCGTCGTACCCGACCTGATCCGCCTGCAAAGCTACCGCAGCGTCTACAGCTACGTTTCAAAGTTTTTCCAAGACGACTTCCTGCGCTGCTGCTTCTCCTTCCAGCCCCTCCTGATCGGCGGCAACCCACTAAGCGCCGCCAGTCTCTACGTCCTGATTCACTACCTGGAGCGTGAATGGGGCATCCACTATGCCATGGGCGGGACCGGCGCCATCATCGCCGCCTTCGAGAGACTCCTGCAGGAGCTGGACGTAAAAGTCCACCTCAATGCAGAGGTGGACCGTATCCTTATCGAGCGGCGACGCGCCCAAGGCGTCCGTCTCAAAGACGGCTCAGTCCGGAAGGCCGACGCCGTCGTCTCCAACGCCGACGCCGCCTGGACCTACCTGAACCTGATACCCGCGCATCAGCGGCCCCGCAACAGCGACCGGCGCATAAAAAGCAAGAACTACTCGATGTCTCTTTTCGTCATTTACTTTGGCACCAAGCGCCAGTACAGAGATGTCGGCCTCGCCCACCACAACATCATGATGCACCAGGACTACACCGGCCTCCTGCGCGACATCTTCCGCAACCAAGACCTGCCCAAAGATTTCTCACTTTATCTGCACATGCCGACCCTGACCGACCCGTCGCTGGCGCCTGACGGCGGCGAAGCCTTTTACGTCCTCTCACCCGTGCCCCACCTCGGCGCCGACATCGACTGGGAACTGCAGGCCGGGCCCTATCGCGACGCAATTATGCAATACCTCGAACAGAACTACCTGCCCGACCTGCAAGCCAACATCGTAGCCGAACACCGCATCGACCCGCGTCACTTTGCCGGTACCCTCAACAGCTATCTCGGCTCGGCCTTCTCGATCCAGCCGACCCTCACCCAGAGCGCCTGGTTCCGTCCCCATAACAGATCGGAAGACGTCGACAACCTCTACTTCGTCGGCGCCGGTACACACCCTGGCGCCGGTGTCCCCGGCGTTGTCTCCTCGGCAAAGATCGTCGACAGCCTTATCGGCGATCCCGTAACAGCGCGCACGCCCTCACCATCTACGCGCCTTGCGTCCACTCATACAGTCCCTTCCGCGCCAGCCGAAAGTCCTCCGGCGGGCGGCTGATCGACGTCGCCCCGCCCGAGTCGACTTCTATAATGCGGGCCGAGACCGGCTCATACGCCGCCCGCGGCGCCACCGAACCCTTGGCCACAAAAATCTCATGCTGCTCCGGTATAATACCCACTGACTGCAGCTGATTGAAGCTCATCGGCGGCGTACGCCGGCTGTCCAGAACCAGCAAACCACCGTTCGTTGCCAACACCGCGGTCAATCCTTGATCCCAATCGTGCCCGCCTCCGTGCCGGCGTTCCGTCTCGATGAACTTGCCGTCATGGAGGGTACGCACCGTCCCCTCCACCGTTAGCGTCGGCCCGTGCTCGTCGTCCACCTTGCCTCCTACCTGCAGCGTCAACTGCGCGCCGATGCCCGCCTCCGCGCACGCCGCCACTGCCTCCGGATCGTACAGCGCCACTACCCAGCCGTTCGCGCCCTGCCGCAGCAACTCCTCCAGAACAAACGTGGAATCCCCAGCGCTGCCGCCGCCGATGTTGTCGCCCATCTCCATCATCGACACCGGTTTCTCTTCGCTCGCAATCGACATTCGCACTGCCTCGGCCGGCTTGGGGACCTTCGGCAGCAGCTCGTCCCGCAGCGACCACATCAGGTCGGCCAGCCTCTGCGCCTCGCGCTCCGCCAGCTCCTCATCGCCATCGGCCACCACCACGATACACGGCCCCATCCACGGCACATCCGCGTACTGGTATCCTGCGGCCACACTTGTCGCCAGAATCCCCGGCTGCCGCTCCAGCTCGATCGCCGCGTCCATCACCGGTTTCATCGGCCTCATGTTTGTATTGTGAAACGCAATGTTATAGACAAGCTCCGGTTTGGCGATGCTCGAAACCGGTCGCACCTCCCCGCGCACTGTGCGCGTCAGCAGTTCAGCAGCCTGTAGCCCCCGCTCCCGCTGGTCGATGTGCGGGCAGGTCTTGTAGATGATCAGCGAGGTGGCATCCTCCACCAACTGCGGCGGCACGTTGCCGTGGTAGTCGTGCGTTACGATCACGGGAAAGTCGGGCCCGACCAGCTCCCGCACACGCCGCGTCGTCTCGCCGTCCCCTTGCGGAAATCCCTCCGCCACAAACGCCCCGTGCAGACCCAACAGCAGCCCGTCCAGCGGCATCGCGCCGTCGATCAGCCCCAGCAGCTCATCCAAGAGGGCCTCATAGGCATCCGCCTCCACCGCCCCAGCCGGCGTAGCCACCGCCCCCATCAGCGGGACCATCTCGTAGCCGTACTCCTCCGCGCCCGCAACAAATCCGCCCACCTCGTGGAACGTCGATCGGTAGTGTTCGACAAGCTCTTGCCCCCGCACAAAACGAAAGTCGGACAAAGTCGTCGGGAACGACGCAAATGTGTTGGACTCGTGATTCAGAGAAGCGATTCCAATGCGCATAGTCATTTTTCTCCTCTATCCGGATTCTTGCAGAAGACGTTGAACACAATTATAATGCCGGTCCAGGCCAAATGCTTCGACAGGGGGAATTATCGGCCCTCTACGCCTGATCCGCAACTCCCTTTGGAAGTCTTCCTAAGACGAACCCATGACCTTGACGGCCTTGCCCCATAGAGCCGGTGAAATATTGTGCAAGCACAAGCTGGCTCCTGGCGAACGGAACCTCGTTAGAGGAGACGGGAGAGGCTTTTCCCATACTGAAGAACGGAGGTGAAAGTGGCGGTCGCAGAAACGGGCGCAACTGCGCAAGGAACGGTAAATGGCAGAATCAGCCTGCTCGGTCGCCTGGTTGGCGCACAGACGGCCTTCCAGACCAAGCGGGCGGTCTGGGGCTATGTATACGCGGCGCCCTGGATCCTGGGTCTGATAATCTTTTGGGGCGGACCCATCCTTGCCTCCTTCTACTTCAGCTTCACCGAATATGCAGTCATTGGGAGTCCCAAGTTCACCGGTTTGAGCAACTACATCAGGGCTTTCAGCGGTGACGAACTCTTCTGGCCTTCGCTCGGCCGCACCTTCACCTTTGCCGGTCTGTATATCCCCTTTGCCGTCGGCGGGGCGTTGATATTGGCCGTTTTGCTCAACCAGAAACTGATGGGCACCACCTTATTCCGTACCCTTTTCTTCGTGCCCCATCTGATCCCTGCTGTGGCACTGGCCGTTGTATGGACCTTTCTGCTTGCTCCCCGTGTCGGGCCGGTAAATGAATTCCTGCGCGCAATCGGCATCTCCGACCCACCCGGTTGGCTGGCGTCGCGCGACAGCGCGCTAGCTTCGGTCACAATGATCAATGTGTGGGCGGCCATGGGAGGCAACACGATGTTGATCTTCCTGGCCGGACTGCAAGGTGTGCCGCAGGAGTTGTATGACGCTGCCTCGATCGACGGTGGCGGCCCCTGGGCCAAATTCCGGCATGTTACGCTGCCAATGCTTACGCCAACCATCTTCTTCAACGTAGTGCTGGCCGTGATTGGAGCCCTGAAGGTTTTCACAACCGCGTGGGTCGCTACGCAGGGGGGTCCTTCCTACGCGACCTGGTTCTTCGCACTGCACATCTACTTTCAGGCATTCCAGTACTTCCGCCTGGGCTACGGCAGCGCCCTCGCCTGGGTTCTCGCCGCTGTCCTGCTCTTCTTTACCTGGGTGCAAGTGCGCTATTCGCGGCGTTGGGTCCACTACGAAGGCAGCTAGGAGATATTTCGATGGCGCAGACAACTTTGTCTCAGAATCCTCTACTGAAGCAGCTACCTGTTTCCCCGCGGCAGGCAACGCAGATTTTGGGACGCGCGCTGACTTATCTGATCATCTTCGCACTTTGTGTCCTGTTCGGCTACCCGCTCTTCTGGACTGCAATGAGCTCGCTCAAGACGATCCCCGAGATGTTTTCCTTCCCGCCGATTCTGATCCCCGCCGCGCCGCAGTGGGCCAACTACTGGACGGTTCTCAACATCGACTATCCGGTTGGCCGCTGGTTCAGCAACTCGGTTCTGATCGTGATTCTCACCTCTTTCGGTACGCTTATCACCTCCTCACTGGTGGCATATTCCTTCGCCCGCTTCGCATACCGCGGACGCGATGTCCTCTTTATGATCACGCTCTCGACGATGATGCTGCCAGCGCAGGTGACTCTCATCCCGCAGTTCGTCCTCTTCTACAAACTGGGATGGGTCAACACGCACCTTCCTCTTTGGGTTCCCCACTGGTTTGGCGGCGGCGCCTTCGCCATCTTTCTCATGCGCCAGTTCTTTCTGACGCTGCCACTGGACCTGGACGAGGCTGCACTGATCGACGGCGCCGGCTATTTTCGCATCTTCTGGTCGATTTTGATGCCGCTGTGCAAGCCCGTGCTTGCAACCCTTGCCATCATCACGATCATCGCAAGTTGGAGCGACTTTCTGGGACCGCTCATCTACTTGAACACGCCGGAGAAGTTCACGGTGTCGGTCGGCCTCCAGTTCTTCAACGCGGTCCCCGAAGTGGGCGGCGAGCCAATGCAACATCTTCTTATGGCCGCCTGTGTTATGTCAATGGTCCCGATCATTCTGATGTTTTTCTTCGGGCAACGCTTTTTTGTGCAGGGCATCGTCATGTCCGGCATCAAAGGATAGCCCAATTTCCGGAAAGGAGAGTTGCCAATCGCACTAGATTCCCTCTTCCGTATGGCATCGAGCCATACACGATTTCAACTTAACCAGTCTAACCATGATGGGAAAGGCATCGGGCCGAATCCATCGCAAACACTGTTCAGGAGAAACGAATAATGACGAATCAGAATTTCACACGGCGCGCGTTCCTCAAAGGTATGGCTATGACAGGCGCCGGCGCGGCCTTGGCTGCTTGTGCTGCGCCCGCGGCCCCCGCCTCCTCCGATTCCGGCGATGATATGCCGGCCGCGGAAGCCGTAATGCTGCGCGTGCAGGCGCCTGCAGGTAACGGTGCGCTGATGCCGCGCGAGTTCGCCACCCGCTTCATGGACGAGACCGGTGTTCAGGTCGAAGTCGAAGACACGATCTACGGCGAGATCGAAACCAAGACGCAGACGGGCTTCATTTCGGGCACGCTGCAGGACCTTGTTTACGGCCACCACCGTTGGATTTTCATTAACTTCCTCAAGGGTATCTACCTCGAAATCGACGACCTGCTGGACACCGCTCCTCCCGACGACTTCGACGACTTCTACCCCAGCGTTCTCGAAGGCAACCAGTGGGAAGGCAAGAACTTCAGCCTGCCCGATGTCGTTCACCCCGGCGGCAACATCGCTGTCAACTACAACAAGACGATGTTGGAAGAAAAGGGCCTGCCCGAGCCGCAGTTGGGTTGGACCATAAACGACTGGACGGAGTTGGCGCGAGCCGCAGCCGACCCGGACGCCGGCGTCTTCGGCATCGGCTTTGACAGCATGATCGCGATGCACTATTACAGCAATGTCTCTCGCTCATTCGGCGCTCCTGATTCCAACGACTCCTGGATCATGGATTTAGAGGGCCGCACGATGACCTACAACAACGCCCTCCATGCCGAGATCGCTGAGTGGTATGGAAGTCTTCTGGAAGAAAAGGTTGCCTCCCGCGACGCCGATCGCGAAGGTGTCGAACCCAACCTCTTCGTAGCCGGTCTCGAAGCGACACACGCCAGCACCGTTGGCATTCTCACCAACAACCAGGCGCGCGTCGGCGACCGCTTCGAAGTCGGTTCCGTACCTTTGCCCGTCGGCTCCGAAGGACGCCAAGGCACCTGCTTCTCCGGCAACCACTGGATGATCAACTCCGGCTCTGCCAACATCAACGAGGCGTGGGAGCTGGTTAAAGCCTATACATCCTATGATGCCGGTGTCTTCCAGGTGTTGGAAGCCAAGCGCCAGACGAACGGCCGCAAGTCCGTCTGGACCGATCCTCAGGTCAACGAAGTCAACTTCATGTACGGCTTCACCGACCAGCTCATTACCGACGGCGTCGAACCCTATCCGATGCCTTGGAACACACGCTTCACCGAAGCAAACAATGTCTTCCGTTCCGAACTGAATCTGATCTGGGAAGGCGAGGTAACCTTCGCCGAACACGCGCCAGAGATCGACCGCAAAACACAGGCCGTCCTCGACGAACCGCTACCGGCCTGATCGCAAAAAAATCTGACCGGTGCTCCGATCGCTTACGTAGCGTCGGACCACCGGTCTCCTGTAGCTTCCTATTAGGAGGAATCATGGCTTTCACACTCGAACTCGGCGAAAAGGCACTTGACTTCAAGCTCATCGCCACCGACGGCGAGATCTATACGCTTGACTGCTTCAATGACGCCGAGACGCTCGTCGTCTTCTTTACCTGCAACCACTGCCCTTACGTCATCGGCTCTGACGAGGCCACCCGCGCCTCCGCCGACAAGTATGCCTCGAAGGGCGTGAAGTTCGTCGGCATCAACTCAAACAGCGTCCACGTAAACGCTGAAGACGACTTCCGCAACATGGTCGAACGCATGGCCGAGCACAAGTTCCCCTGGGTCTACCTGCGCGACGAAACCCAGGAAGTGGCCAAGGCCTACGGCGCCCTGCGCACGCCCCACTTCTACGTCTTCAACAAGGACCGTGAACTGGTCTACACCGGCCGCGGCGTCGACAGTCCGCGCGACGCCACCCAGGCCACCGTCTTCGATCTTGACCAGGCCCTGGAAGAGCACACCTCCGGCCAGCCTGTCAGCAATACCCTGACCAACCCGATCGGCTGCAACGTCAAGTGGGCCGGCGAGGATGCCCACTGGATGCCCGCCGACGCCTGCGATCTCGTCCTGCCGCAGCCGGCTTAGAGCTGCACGCGCTCCTGTTCAAAGGTTGCGCGAGAATTTCCCTGCGCGCGGCGCGCACGATCTCCACAGATGTGCGCCGCGCGCGACCTCACTATAAGACTCTCTTCACAACTTAACAGGTGGCACGACATGCCCTCCTATTCTGAACTCGACATCACCCCTGTCATTAACGCCAACGCCACGCTCACCCGGCTCGGCGGCTCTCTCATGCCGCCCGAAGTGCTCGAAGCGATGATGGAAGCGGCCAAATTTTTCGTGGAACTGCCCGAACTGCAGCGGCGTGTCGGTAACCGTATCGCCCTCCTCACGCAGAATGAGGCCTGCTACGTCAGTTCGGGCGCGGCAGGGGGTATCGTCGTCGCCATCGCTGCCTGCGTCGCCGGCACTGACATGGATGCCATCCACCGTCTACCTGACGTCACAGGCCTCAAGAACGAGGTGATCGTCCACAAATCGCATCGCAACGGCTACGACCATGCCGTCCGCCAGGTCGGTGTCAAGCTGGTCGAAATCGGCTATGCCGATGGCGCGTTCGACTGGCAACTGGAAGCGGCCATCAACGCCAACACTGCCGCCGTCATCTGGTTCCAGGGCAATATGGGGGGCCCAAACGACCTCCCCTTGGAGAAGGTTATAGAAATCGCCCACGCCCATGGCGTACCAGTGTTGGTGGACGCCGCGGCCCAGCTACCCCCGGTGGAGAATCTGTGGGCGTTCACCCAGATGGGCGCCGACGCCGCCATTTTCAGCGGCGGCAAAGACCTGCGCGGCCCCCAGTCTTCCGGCCTTGTGCTGGGCAAGCAGTGGCTCGTCGACGCCTGCGCCCTGAACGGCCCCCCCAACCACAGCATCGGCCGTCCCATGAAGGTAGGCAAGGAAGAGATGCTGGGCCTCCTGGCCGCGGTTGAGCGTTATCTGGCCCTTGATCACGAAGGGCGCGCCTCGCAGATGGAAGAAGTCGTCTCCGGCTGGTGCAGCGAACTGAACAGGCTGGACGGTGTACAGGCCGTTCGCGCCTTTCCCAGCGAAGCCCGCCAGCCTCTGCCCCGTGCCCAGGTCCATATCGACGCCGCTGCCGTCGGCCGCAGCCGCGACGAGATCGTGCAAGGCCTGCTCGACCGTCGTCCAGCCGTCTCCGTCGCCCCCGGCCCCGGCGATTCGCTCTACCTCAACCCGTCGACGCTGGAGGATGGCGAAGAGGATATTGTCCTGGCCCGCCTCGTGGAGGAGATTAAGGGTTGAGGAAACTCAGCGGCTAAGTTGGCGACTGCCATCCTCCGTTTCAGTTCAATGAGCTACGCAAAGTGCATCTCCAATAGGCCCTACCTAAGGCCTCCGGACCAGCCGGAGCAGGAGGAGCCCTTATTCGGTCTGACGGTCGGGAAAGTTTACAAAGTCATATCCGACCCCACCGCTGAACAACATGACATGATTCGCATCATTGACGAGAGTTTTGGCGAACCCGGAAGCGAAAACGGCTATCTCTATCCTGCAGGTTACTTTGAACCGTTTCTTCCGACCGAAGACCCTAGTCGTAGTTCGCTTACGATCTATCTGGATGATTACACAAAGGGTGTGCTCTATGCCGAGGCTGTTGCATCTGATAGATCGATTTCAGCGTTAATGCGCGAATGGGTGGAAGAGCGCTTGGATCTGCCCGCTCCGAGAATAGTCAACAAGAGCTGAGGTGTAGAGCTCGCTATCTACTGGCAAGCCTGTCACCGCCACATTTGCTTGGAAATTCTCTGCTCTACCCCAACGTGCTGAATTAGTAAGCCCATAGACGAGGACGAGCTACCACAACAGGATAAAGCTTCGAGTCTTTCTACGATATATCTCTATCCTTTTGACACCAATGAATGAGCGAAAAAATGGACCTGTGATTCGACTGAATCCGCTAATGCCACCAATCTGGTCCCCTACGGATAGCCAGTAGAATAAGGAGAAGGGATGGCTGCAATAAAGTACATTGCAGGAATGATCCTGGCCTTCTTACTGGGCATCGCCATTATGGCCCTGATCTATGAACGAATCGGGCAACCCAACTACGAGTCACTCCTGAATGTGGAAGCGTCCCTCTCACTCTATGATTACGCCCAGATCATCTGCATTGAAGACTCTCCAATATGGCCAATACAAGAAATTCGTGCTGAAAGTTGGGAAGACATGGAGCGAAACTACACGAGAACCTTCACCCGCATGTCCCAAATCGTTCCTCCGCCCTCCATGAAAAGCTACCACGAAGCAATTCTTGAAATGAACTCAGTCCTCCGGCATCAAGCTCTACAGTTCCGCAAAGATGAAGTAAGTTTCGACGCAGGGACTGAGCAGTTTCTCCAACTCTCGCACACACTGGTTTCTATCCTCGAAGCAGAGACAAAGAAGATCCCAACAGTTGACCGGCTATGGTTGGCCGCATACGGGTGCTAGTAAGTAAGTGTGTCTTTCTCAATGCGTCGAACACCTTTTTCCAGCAATAGGGCCCAAGACCCCCTATGGTTATCTTTACAACGGCCACAGTCTATTCTGCACTTAGCCAATAATAGCTAACAATAGCCAAGGGGGCCGTGACAATGAAGATCGCAACCATAAGCGCTACAGAGGCTAAGAATCGTTTTGGTGACGTGATCCGTCGAGCCTACCACAGCCAAAAGCATCTGGTCGTTGAAAGGGGAGGAATCCCTGTCGTAGCCATCGTGCCCATCAGCGACTATGAGCGATTCTTGACTCAGGTCCGTAGCGATGAAGTAGAGAGTGTCGAGGCAGAAATATCCAACGCCAGCGCTCAAAATCAAGCAGGAAACCGTCTGATAGAGTTTCTAGATGAAATACATGCAACACTGCCGGACGTGCCAGAAAAGGACGCCCAAAAGGCTATTGAAGAAGCAATCGCTGCCATCAGGAATCAACCCAAAGGTTGATGAATCGTTCATGTCAGGCAGATCTCCCGCAACAGCACTAATTCGCAGAGTCCAATTGAGAGGGAATACAGCCGCCCGGAACATTACCACACCTTATCCCACCCCTAGGTCCTACCGTTTTCTGAAAAATGGTAATTGCTAAGCCACAGTACTTGACCAGCCAGTCATCCTAGGAACCGTTCAGGCTCTTGGTGACGCGACTGGTGTGTAGCCACCGCCATGCTCGCCAGCCGACACGTTGCGAAGAATGCACACGGTCGGTGAGAGATGGTTTTGTAGGGGGGCGTTGCGGGGGCGCAGCCCCTGCACAAGGGAGGGCCGAAGGCCCGACCGCCCAAAATACAACAATGAGGGGAGAAAGAACTCCCTTGCTCGCCTCGTTCAGGGTTGCAAATCAGTTGCGGCTGAGTAGTTTCGACAAATGAACGATTCAGCATAAGGGGATCAACACGAGCCATGTTAGAATCCCCTCAAACCGACCCATCCCACGCGCCCAGCCTGAATCCACCCCACAGGAGCACCCAATGACAGCCACCGCCAAAATCACAGACGTCGAACGCATTCTCCTCGTCATCCCGATGGTCGACCGCGTGCGCCGCGAGATGGAACGCGCCAACGTCCACCGCTGGTCTGAATCGGAAATCATCCGCCTCACCCTAGACGACGGTACCGTCGCCTACGGCGAAACCATCCAGAACTACACCTGGGGACGTGTCGAAGACACCGACCGCGTCATCGGCCAGTCGCCCTTCGACCTGATGTGGGATGACTCCCTCGGGGCCGGCCTGCAAATGGCCCTCTTCGATGCCGCCGGCAAAATAGCAGGTGTGCCCGTCCACCGCCTCCTGGGCCCCAAAGTGCGCGACTGGTGTCCCGTTTCCTTCTGGGACCACGACATGGGTCCCGCTGCCTACGAAGAGGAGGCCCGCGTCGCCGCCGACCTCGGCTTCACCTCCATCAAGATCAAGACCCGCCCCTGGCATGACGTCTACGAGACTGTCCAACGCATCAGCGACGCCACGCCAGCCTGGTTCCACATTGACTGCGACTGGAACGACTTCCTTCTCGACGTATCCACCGCCGTGCCCGTCCTGCGCGAACTGGAAGCCGACTTCCCCAAAATCTCGATCTGGGAAGGGCCGATCCAAGCGAACGATCTCGACGGCAACCGCCTCCTGCGCGAAAAAGTGCGCACGCCCATCGCCCACCACTACGGCGGCGTGCCCGGCGCGGTCGCCATTCAGCACGGCTACTGCGACGGCTTTGTCATCGCCGGCGGCGTTACCAACGTGCTGAAGTCCGGCATCTCCGCCGCCACCGCCAACATGCCCTTCTTCATCCAGATGGTCGGCACAGGCCTCACCACCACCATGGCCCTCCATCTCGGCGCCGTCCTCAGCCACGCCCAGTGGCCCGCCATCAACTGCCACGAACTCTACCAGCATAACCTACTCGACCAGCGCATCCCCGTCGTCGGCGGCTACGCCCAAACCCCTGAAGCTCCGGGACTAGGTATAACCATCGACGATGACGCTCTAGACACCTATCGCGTCGACGTCGCCGATTTCAGCCTGCCGCGCCGCCTCATCCGCTACAGCCGCGCCAACGGCGTGCGCGTCTACTTCGCCGACACGAGCTTCAGTCAGGGTTCGAGCATGTGGAACTATTGGCGCACCGCCAACCAGCCCATCTACGAGCGCGGCGTCCAGACGGAATATCTCGACGACGACGGCACCTCCGACTTCGCCGACCTCTACCAGCGCGCCAAAGGGGCACCTGTTCTGTCACCGGCAACATAACGCACACGAGCAACGCCTTTTCCATCTATCCGCTACCCAACCGCGCCGCAATTCGCCGCGCGGGCAACAACTCACAGGAGCAAAACGTGTCTTATCTGGCAAAACTGAAAGAAATGGGTTACGAACTTGAAAAGATCGACCTCGACGGCGGCAACTTGATGGCCGCCGTCCGTTCCGGCGACCATGTCTACGTCTCCGGCCAGGTCTCCCGCTTCGGCGATGAGGAGATCATGGGCAAAGTCGGGCAGGACCTGACCACCGAAGAGGGCTACCGCGCCGCGCAGCTCTGCGCACTCGGCATCCTCCAAGCCGTCCATTCCATCGCCGGGCTGGACAACGTCCGTCAGGTCGTCAAGGTCTTCGGCATGGTCAACGTCGGCCCGGACTTCAACGACACGCCCTCGGTCATCCACGGCTGCAGCGAACTGTTCATCGAGCTATTCGGCGACGCCGGGCGCCACGCCCGCAGCGCTATCGGTCTCACCGTGCCCGCCAACTGGGCCGTCGAAATCGAAGCCATCATCGCTGTCGACTGAGGCCGCGTTTCGCTTCACTGCCGGTTCTAGAAAAAAAGAAAATCCCGCTGATTTCAGCGGGATTTCCTGTTCCTGTACCCCGTAGGGGAGTCGAACCCCTGTCTCCACCTTGAGAGGGTGGTGTCCTGGGCCTCTAGACGAACGGGGCAAACATTTCGTAATAGCCCTGACAGCAGTCAGTATACGAAAGCAGTGAACGAAAGTCAAAACGGCTGACCAGACAGATTTGATCCTCTCGTTGGGTGCTTCTATAATGAAGGCATCTCCGGCCGTCTTCGCACACAAGCCGGATTCCTATTCGCCATGGCACTGCGCCGCGCCGCACCTGTGCCCTTGGCATTAAGCGGGTTCGAATCCCGCCCGACCGCAAAACATGACCGCCCCATAAGGCGGCGTGGCCGGTCGGCAGACGAGAAGGAAGTGAATATGTTTTCCACGCCCAGGCAGATTTCACGCGCCCTTGACCGCGTCCTGCACAAAGTGACCCAGCCCGCCCGCTATACCGGCGGCGAACTCAACAGCGTCGCCAAAGACTGGGACGCCCCCGCCATCCGCAGCAAGATCGCCCTCGCCTTTCCGGATATTTATGAACTGGGCGGCTCCAACCTCGGGCTGATGGTCCTCTACGACCTGATCAACAAACGGGAAGATCTCCTGGCCGAGCGCATCTACTGCCCGTGGAGCGACTTCGAGACCGTAATGCGCCGTGACGGCATCCCCCTCTTCGGGCTCGAGACCCGCCACCCGGTCACCGATTTCGACATCCTTGCCTTCTCGCTCCCCTACGAGCAACTCTATACCAACGTCCTCACCATGCTCGACCTGGCGCACATTCCCCTGCGCGCCGCCGACCGTGACGCCTCCCACCCCCTTGTGATTGCCGGGGGCTCCGGCTGCTACAACCCGGAGCCGATGAGCGCCTTCTTCGACGCAATGGTCATCGGCGAAGGGGAGGAAGTAATCTTCGAAATCATCGACGTTCACGAGCAGTGGAAGAAGCAGTTCGGCGCCACATCGGAACAGCCAGCCCCGGCCCGCAGTCAGCTTTGGGCCATGCTCGCGAGCATCCCCGGCGTCTACGTGCCCGCGCTCTACCAAGCCAGCTACGCCGCCGACGGCACCATCGCCGAGATTCGCCCCACCCATGCCGACGCCCCCGCCACCATAATGAAGCGGGTGGTAACCGTGATGCCGCCGCCGGTGACCAAATTCATCGTGCCCTTCATCAATGTCGTCCACAACCGCGCCGCCATCGAAATCATGCGCGGCTGCACGCGCGGCTGCCGCTTCTGCCAGGCCGGCATGATTTTCCGCCCCGTGCGCGAGCGGCCCGTTGAAGAGGTCCTGCAGGCAGTCGACGAGATGATCGCCAACTGCGGCTTCGAGGAGGTCAGCTTTCTCAGCCTGAGCAGCAGCGACTACACCTACGTCGAGGAGCTGGTGCGGCGCACCATGGAGAAGCACGGCGCTCGCAAGCTGTCCGTCGGCCTGCCCAGCCTGCGCATAGAGAGTTTCAGCGTCGACCTGATGGACCTGCTCGAAAAGGGGCGGCGTCGCTCCGGCTTCACCTTCGCGCCCGAAGCCGCCACCGACCGTCTGCGCGATATCATCAACAAGCCAATTGCCGACGATGATCTGTTGCAGACCGCTGAGGAGGTCTACCGCCGCGGCTGGAAGACGATCAAAATGTACTTCATGATCGGCCACCCTACGCAGACGCTCGAAGACGTCCAGGCCATCGCCGATCTTTCCAAGCAGGTGCTGGCCGTTGGCCGCCGCGTCCTCGGCAACAAGGCCAACGTACGTATCGGCGTCAGCACGCTCGTTCCCAAGCCCCACACGCCCTTCCAATGGGTGCCGATGGAAGAAGAGTCGACCATCCGCCAGCAGATCCGCCTCTTGCAGCAGGAGCTGAAAGATCCTGGCATCCATTTCACCTGGAACGATCCGCCCGAAACCCTGGTCGAAGCCTTCCTCACCCGCGGCGACCGCAGACTCGGCGATGTCATACAACGCGCCTGGGAACTGGGTGCGAAACTTGACGCCTGGGGTGAGTATTTCCGCTTCGACCTCTGGCGGCAGGCTTTTGCCGACTGCAACCTGGAGATGGACTGGTTCGCCCGCCGGCAGCGCCCCCTCGACGAGATCCTCCCCTGGGAGCATATTTCAGCCGGGCTGAACAAGGAGTTCCTGGCGCAGGAATATCTGCACACCTATGCCGGCGGCGTCGTGGATGATTGCCGAGAACACTGCTTCTCTTGTGGGATTCTGGGCTTCTTCAAGGAGCAGCGCCGTGAAGCGCCGGATGAAGCCTGGTGCTGTCCGCCTTTGGGCAAAGACAAGGCCCGCCAGCCCGTCGATGTCGTGCCGGTTCCTCTCTATTTCAACGACGATATGAAAGCGGCCGGCGTGTCTCTCCCTGCCGGCTCCGGCGCCGACCCCTCCCAGCTTATTCAATTGGAAGAGGCCGCGGGCCAGTTCGACGAGCGCGTGCCCCAGCGCCGTCACGGCACCGTCAGCCAGCGGATTGCCGAAGCGGAGACCGTCTGATGGCGTTGACCCGCCACCCGCCCCAGCAATCTGTCATACCCGATGAGACCGCCCGCCAGCGCGTCCGCATCACCTACGAGAAGGGCGAGTCCATCAAATTCATCAGTCACCAGGATGAGTCGCGCCTTTGGGAGCGCACCCTGCGCCGCGCCAACCTGCCGCTCCTCTACAAGCGCGGCTTCAACCCACAGCCGCATATCCAGTTTGCCGCGCCGCTCGGCCTCGGCATGACCGGCGTGCGCGAACTGCTCGACGTGGCGTTCAGCCCGCCCGTGCCGCTTGACGAATTAACGATGCGGATTCGTGAAAAGCTACCCCCCGGTGTGCAACTGCTCAACGCAACCGAGGTGCCTTTCAAAACCGTGTCGCCGCAGTCCCTGACAATCGGCGCCGACTACACGATTATTATCTACGCCGACGAAGGAGAGGTGTCAGAATCGGCGTTGCAAACCAAAATCGAGGCGTTCCTGGAGCTGAAGGAAGTCTGGCGAGAGCGGGAGCGGCACGGCCAGCGCTATAGCTACAACATGCGCCCGCTCGTACTCGAGCTGCGCTATACCGGCTTCGACGCCGCCGCGGGCGAGCATCGTATCCTGCTACGGGTACAAATACGTCCCGGCGCAACCGGCCGCCCCGACGAGCTTGTCGACGCCCTCGGCTTCGACGACTACGCCCGCACGCTCCGCCGCGAGCGCATCTACTTCGCCGACAGCGACGAGGATCAGGCCGTCTTTGCTCCCTACCCCGTCATCCTCCAGGATGAGATCTCGCCCGAGAGACCCAAACCCCGCCGCAAAGGACGCAAACGCCGCCGCCGCTCAGGTGCGCAGCCCAAAGCAGAAAAGCAGAACAACCAGGCCTTCGCCGAAAAAGCGGCCGACGAGTTCGACTGATCGCCCTCATCCGTAGCTTGCATTGGATTTGCAGCACATCAGGCAATCTCAAAAAAGCGGAACGTCCAGCCACTTCCCGCCCTGCATCGCCGATTCGTGAGCGATGATGCCCGGGATAGTAAAGTCCAGCGCACGTGCTACGTCGATGGGCGGCTTCGTGTTGTGCAAAATGGCGTCGATGAAGTCCCGCACCATGTAGTACTCTGACGTGCCGTGCCCGCCGCGCCGCGCCTCTTCAGGCGCATTCGGGTCCACCGTCGGGCACTCGATCTGCCGCGCGCCCTCCTGCTCAGTGGCCTCATCCTCACTGTAGATCAGGCCCGTCGTACCGCCCCATCCGCCCTGGCGGCCGTTCTCCACGAAACCCTTCTCGCCGTAAAGCGTGTAAAAGATCATGTCCGGATGCCGCGGGGCCACCTGGCTGCGCAGGATCTTGACCGTCGCGCCCTTCTGCGTCTGGAACAGCCCAACCTCCATGTCCAGATAGCCAAGCCCTTCATCGGGGTAAATGTTCTTTCCGGAGTGGACACCTGTCGCTTTGACGATGCGGTCCTCCATCAGCGTAAGAATCGGTCCCAGGCAGTGGGCACAGTACCAGATCGGCGCGCGTGTATAGCGCCATCTGCGCTCGCCGGTCTCAGGGTTTCTGAGCAGCGGCACAATCTCGTGGATATACTCACCTTCCGCGTGGAATATCTTGCCCAACTTGCCCTGCTTGATCCAGTCCCGCCACTCGCGGATGTAGTGAAAGTAGCAGTAATTCTCACCCATCATGTAGACGCGTCCCGTCCTGTGGACCGTTTCCACCAACTGCTCACAGTCAGCCACCGTGTACGCCGCCGTCTGTTCGCACAACACATGCTTCCCGCTCTCCATCGCTGCAATCGAATGCTCGGCGTGATACTCGATCGGCGTCGCTACAACGATGATGTCCAACGGCGCGTTCACAAAATCCTCAAACCGCGTGAACATCCTGTCGTCGGGCAGCGAGAAGGCAGCCCCCGTGTCGGCCAACGTGTCCTCGTCAATATCGCACAGCGCGGCAACCTCCACCTGCGGATGACCGGCCAGACTGCGCATCAGGCCGCCCCCGCGGTGCAATCCCACAAATCCGGTCTGTAGCTTGCTCATCCTGTTCGCAGCTCCTTCTTCACATGTTCGGATCGATCAGTCCAGCGGCCTCATCGACCATCGCATTACAGCCTATTCGTTCCACAACGCTTCCGCCAGTTCAACCGCAGTATCCACGATCCGTTCGACGCCCTCCAAGGCAATCCGATTGGGCCCCACCAGGGCTTCATAGCCCTCCTGCCTGAACGCCGCCTCGGTCGGCAAGTACATCGCCAGGTCGTTTGTCAGCTCAGCCACCACCGTATACGGAAAAGGAGAGCGCCGCTTTATCGAGAGCCCGTGTTCAACGAACAACTCGCCCGGATTGGAGGCGATCGCCAGTGGCCCGATGCGGGCCGCGTTCACGGGAACATCCCACTGTTCAGGCAAGGACGCGACCAACGCAGCCTGCCGGTCAAAAACATCCGCGCGGCCCCCCGCTCCTCCCCAGTTGAGCCTGCCGATTGCCTCAGACGAATGATCGGCCGGATCCCGCCGCGGGACGGTGATATCCCGGCGGATCGCGCTTACCGCGATCGCTCCTTTTATCGGAATGGCCCGCCGCGCGGCGTCCACCGCCTGCTCCGCAAAGTATGTTGCGCCTTCCCGCCAGCGCTCTCCTCCGATCGTCACGTTGATGTCAGCGCACGCGCCCGGCGTGTAGACAGAGATAACTTCGGGCCCGTACTCTTCACGCATGAATTCCGCCACCACGCAGGGGTAGTCCGCTGACCAGGTCGTGCCGCTCTTGGAGTTGGTATGCAGCGAATAGTTATAGAAAACGCCCAACGTCGATCCGTCCAGCCTGTCAAAGCGAACGACCCAAAGTTCGGGGTCGACCGGTCCGGCCGTCCCATACACCTGCGGAATGAGGTCCAGATCGTTGAGCGCCTGAGGCATCCATGTGTTCATCACCTTGCCGTCCGGGCAGATGACCCTGCGGTTATGGATGCCGTGGTGAACCAGAGATCTGCCGATGTGCATCGATGCCGGCTCCACCTGTCCGGCGGCCTGTTCAACGCTCGCCGCGATGCGATCGGGTAAGGTAGAGAGGTAGTCGCCATCAATCACATCTGATGAATATACGTTTTCAGCCGTATAGGGCCCGCTATGCGTGTGGCTGCATGAGATCATGATGGCATGCGTCGGGATGCCCGTACGGCGGGCGGCTTCAGCGATGATCGTGTCCGCCAGCTCCTTGGGCAGTCCGATCAAGTCGACGCCGACGATTGCAATCCGTCTGCCGTTGTTCTCTGCGACCAGCGCGTGGGACTGCAATGGATCGGTCGTGCCCTCATTCTTGCGCGGGTCGAGACTGCCGCACATGTAGAGGCCGTGCGGCGGGTTGATATCCGACTCACCAAAGCCTACGCGAAGTTGGCTGTCTGACACAGTAGAGTCTCCTCAAAGTCGAATTGTTGGGGTGTGAGGCCGTTTTCCCACTACCGCGCTACTGAATGGCAGCTTCGTCTTCATAGTAAACCCAACGACCGGCCAGCCGAAACTGGACCAGTGTGAGTATCACCAGCAGTATAAACAACAGCCAGGCCATAGAGCTGGCATAGCCCATTCGGAAGTAAAAGAATCCCTGGTTATATATGTATACCACCCAGAACAGAAGGGAATCCATTGGCCCGGCAGCGGCCATTCCGTAGTTTGAGCTGCCAAGGAGGAATACCGGCGTGAAGATTTGAAAACTGCCGATGATGCCCATGATAAGAACAAACAGAATCGTTGGAGAGATGAGCGGGATCGTTATCTTCCAGAAGCAGCGAAGTGCGCCGGCCCCGTCGATCGCGGCTGCCTCATAGAGCGTTTCCGGAATCCCTTGCAGGCCAGCCAGGTAGATGATCATGCCTCCTCCGATACCCCACAGGCTCCAGAGCACCAGCGAAGGTTTTGACCAGTCGGGGCTGGTGAGCCAATTGGGGCCGACAATGCCAAAGACCTGAAATAGAGTCTCGTTCAGGAGGCCAAATCGATCATGCAGGATGAAAATAAAGAGGGAAACAGAGGCGACGATCGGCACGATGGAAGGCATGAAAAAGACAGTGCGAAAAACGGTGATGCCTCGTGCCTTCTGGTTGAGAAGGATGGCTAGCAACAAACCAAGAATTACCTGCGGCACAACCGCTGCAGATACATACCAGACGGTGTTGAACACGGCAAGCCAGAAGCGATCATCGACGAACAGAATGCGATGATAGTTCTGCAAGCCCAGAAATTGCGGCGGCAGCAGGCTGTCATACTCGGTCAAGCTGTAATAAAAGCCGGCGGCAAACGGCCCCAGGATGAAGATAAGGAGGCCAAGAAACCAAGGCAATATGAAAACGAATCCGTCCAGAGCTTCCCGCCTCCGAATTGGGCTCGTCCAGACGCTGCGCGGCTTGGAACGAGGGGAGTCGGTTGCCGCTCTGTCGGTTATGGATACTGTTTCCTGACGCACTGCTCATCGCCCTTTCTGGCGCGTGTAGCGCTTAACAAGCCCCAAGGCGGCCGGCCTGAAGACGCCGGTTCCCCGATTGCAGGACTACCCTTTGATGCCAGACATGACCACGCCCCGGATAAAGTACTGTTGGAAGAAAAAGAAGACCAGCAGCACCGGTAACGTCATCATCAATGCCATCGCCATCATCTCCTGATAGCGGACCTCTGTACGCTGGATAAACTGCCGCAAGCCCAGCGCCAGAGTGAATTTTTCAGGGCTATTCAGGTAAATGAGAGGGCCGAGAAAATCATTCCAATGCTGCATGAATCCGAAAATCGCCACAGTCGAGAGAGCGGGTTTGGACAGCGGCAGCAGAATCTGCAAGTAGATGCGGTAATTTGAGGCGCCGTCTATCGTGGCCTGCTCAAACATCTCAGTTGGCAAAGTCTTGAAAAACTGGCGCAACAGAAATATGAAAAAGGCGCCGCCACCGAAATACGATGGAACGATCAGCGGCTTGAAGGAGTTTAGCCAGCCCAGGTTCTTGAAAAGTATGAAAGTGGGTATCATTGTGACGACGAATGGCAACATCAGAGTCGCCAGCAGGACTGCAAACAGGAATTCGCGGCCCGGAAAGCGTAGGCGGGCGAATCCGTAGGCGGCCATGGATGCCGTGAGAAGCTGGCCTATTGTAGCCAGTACTGTAATTGTCGCCGTGTTAAAGAAGTAGAGACCAAAGTGACCACTCGTCCAGGCAACACCATAGTTCTCCCATATGAACGGGTACGGAATCCATACAGGAGGCCACGTTCCTACCTGTTCATTGCTCTTCAACGAAGTGGAGGCGAGCCACACCAATGGCATCGCAAAGAGGAAACCCAATCCGATCAGCAAGCAATAAACGAAAGTTGCCCGTGCCACTCTGCGCGGTCTTCCTTCGAACCGTCCAAATGCAATATTTAGCATAGGTCACTGGGGCCCCAGCCGTATTCCTGAAAGGGGTAACTGAACTGGCACGCATGCGCGCGGCCGCAAGTGAACGAGCGAGGATTCAGGACCCGTTTGTACCGAGTCCCGAACCCCGCCCTGCAACTCTGTGTCCCGGGTTGGCTTAGGAAGGCACTGGGAACTCGTTGTGCCGGTCCAGAATCACCTGGATCTTTTCCTCCGCGATCTGCAATTCGGAGGCAATGTCATTACCGCCAATCAGGACGTTGTCAAACATTGTCGCCAGATCCCCCAACGTCTCCAGGATGCCGACAAATATAGGAATCCACTGCACCGTATTGGCAGTCGACGCGAAGACTTCGCGCCGCTCATCGAAAGCGGCCCATTGCATACCCACGTCCGAGCGCGCCGGCAGCCAGTGGAATCGATTGGCATGCTCTAGGTAGAACTCTTCGTTCATCGAAAAATCGATTAAGGCCCAGGCATCGTCGGGCTGCCCACCCTCTTTGAACATAAACCATCCACCGCCGCCGTCATAGTTGGCGTGAACGTTATGCTCGGGAAAGACCGGTCCCGGAATCATGCCAAAATCGAGATCCGGGGAGTACTTGTCGTAATTGCGGAGCACCCACTGACCGTGCATGGCCAGGCCAACCTTGCCTGCCGAAAAGGCATCGATCCCTTCGGCCAGACTGAGCCCTCTTGTAAAGGCGCCTGCTGCCTCATATCCTCCCTGGTCATCCATCACCTGTTTCAGGAAGGTCATGGCCTCTTCACCCTTGTCGGTGATGGTAACACGAGTCAAATCATCACTGACCATGTCACTTTCCATACACCAGATCAACGTCAGGAACATAAGGTGGACAGGCGGATTGCCAAACGTGGGAGTGAATCCAACTACATCCAGGCGACCCGCATCATCAAATTCAGTTATCTGGTTGGCCATCTGGTGTAAATCGTCCCAAGTCAGAGGCGGCGAGTCCGGGTCCAACCCAGCTTCCCCCATCACCGTCCTGTTGTAAAGGAGGGCGCGGGTATCTGTTGTATAGGGAACAATCCATTTCTTTCCCCACAGGATTGAATCCGCCTGCAGACGCTCCCAGATGTTGTCCCATGTGAAGTTCTTGGCTCCCTCAATATATTCGTCCAATACGACCAAGGCATCGCGCACGGCCAAATCCGCGCTTTGCCACCGACCCAAAAAGGACACCGGCGGCGGTGTGCCGGCCGCCAAGGCAGCCATCGTCTTTGTGTTCGAGTCATATTCGCCAAGTTGCCAGACTGCCGTAAGGCCCAGCCCAGCTTCGTTGAACTTGTCCTGAATATTCAGGGCGATTTCCTCCCAGGGAAACCAGAACACCACTTCAGGAATCTCGGCAGCCGGCGCCTCGGCCCCCCCTCCGTCAGACGTCGCTGCAGGCGCCGCACAGGCCGCTAGCGCAAGCCCGGCAGCGCTCATACCGGCCGTCTGCAGAAATCTGCGTCGATTAAAACTTTGTTGTGTTCCCATTTTGACCCTCCATGCTAGGTGTGGAATCTCGGCTGTCGGAACAAATCGGAAAACGGTCTTCAGCGATACAAAAAAATATAATTTCTATTTTACCTACTTTCTGCGCGGATGCAAAAGAAGAAAAAAATGTATGATATTTTGTTGAAAACTGCCAGCTACTCAACAACAGCTGATTTGGAACCCTGAGCGAGGCGAGCAAGAGTGCTCTCTCATCTCTCTACTCCTTTATGGGCGGTCGGGCCTTCGGCCCTCCCTTGTGCAGGGGCTGCGCCCCCGCAACGCCCCCTACAAAACCATCGCTCACCGACCGTGTGTACTCATTCCAGCGGCGCCGCTCCAGCACCGCGGCTGCCGCCAACCCTATACGCAATCAGATAGCCTGAATGGCGGCAGCGATGAAGGGCGGGTCGAGTCAGAGATGTATGCGGCTTGGTAGTTACGATAACCGCTAACACTGTGACTCCTTGAAGTAACCCCACAACCCAGTTAGGAAGATACCCGCTCCAGCCCCTCAAACCGCCCCTCTACCATCGCGTCCACAATCCGTCGGGAAATGGACTGAATTGCATCCGAGGGAACTTCAGCGTCGATGGTACACTGAACGCGAGGAGGGATGCGATCCCTTGACCAGAATATGAACGGTACTTACACTTTTCGAGCCGCGGCACTCATCGCCTTGCCATTTCTGTTGCTGCCCGCCTCTGCCTGGCTGGCGGTCAACGCACCCGAACCCCTGCCCGCGAACGTCTGGACGCAAGGTGTACTCTGGTCACTGCGCGCAATCTACGTTGCCGGTGCGTTCCTGGGCTGGCTGGCAGGGCGTCCCCGCTGGTTCTACCCATGGCTGGGATTCGCCGTTTACGCGGCGGTTGCCGCCTTGTTACAACTCACCATCGCCATCATGTCATGGGGAGACTCTCGCTCCCTGTCCTGGCTTGGCGCTTTCCTCATCCCCCTGGCTTTTTCGCCCTATTTCGCCGCCGCAACCTGGCTAGGCTGGCAACGGTCCCAACGGCTTCTCGCCGCCTATACGGTTTTCCCTCATGCCGGCCTGACTATCCCTCTCTTTTCTCTTGCAATAGGAGAGCTATCGGGCGGCGATTGGCAGGGGACGCTTCTTGCCGCCGCAGGAGCGGCTGCCGTTGCCGCTGTTTTCTGGAGCACTCCGCTAACCCAATGGCGAAAAGGAGAGAAATGGAAGCAAGCCGTACTACTCTTTGGCGGAGTCATACTCACCCAGACGATGTTCCTGCTCGGCTCCACCTCTTTGGGGAATTTCAGGCAAAATCCGAGCATTCTGCTACTTCTGATCCCGCTCATCGTCCTGGGCTGGCTGATCCTCAGCGGACCGCTTCTGTTGCCGCCCTTGCTTCAGCGGCTTATTCGGCTGCTTCCAGTCGAACATACAATCGATTCCCTCTGGCAAAAGTCCCGGAGCATCTTTCCCAGCTTGTCCTTACTCTCAAGACGGGCAAGTGACACCGGAAATTTCCCAAATCCTGTGAAGGACGGAGAACGTTCCCCCAAAGGAGAAACACCAATGAGTGAAGAGACAACCGCGCCGGTGGTTCCCGAGACGAGACCGCGAGCGGCGACCGACCTGGATCGTTTCTACAAACTTTCAGTCGTGTTACTGGCTGCCTTGGCCGTAATCATCGTCGCGCTCTATGTGGGCAGGGCCGCCGTCTACAAAATCCACGAATTCGAACGCGGCCTCCACCTGCGCGGCGGCCGTTTCCTCGGCGTACAGATGCCCGGCTGGCATGCCCAGATTCCACTGGTCGATACAGTCATCATCGTCAAGGTAAACGAGCGTCTCGGCTACGTCGAGAGCATCCCCGCCATGACCTCCGACAATGTGACCATGGACGTCTCACTCCAGTACACCTACCGCGTGACCGATCCGGAACGTTTTGCCCTGGCAGTGGACGACCCGGAGCGCATCGTCTTCGAGTTCGTGCAAGGCAGGCTGCGGGATGTGATCAATACCAAGGCCATGGCAGGTGTAATCAACCAGCGCACCGAAATGAACCTTGAAATCATGCAGGAGTTGAAAGAAATGGGCGATCAATACGGTGTCGAGTTCATAACCGTCCAGATCCAGAACGCATCGCCCCCCGCCGAGGTGTTAGCCGCCATCAAGGATCGCATGGTGGCTTCGCAGCGCCAGGAGCAGGCCGAGGCCGAAGCCGCCCAGCAACGCACGGCCGCCGACGCCCTGTTTTACGCCGCACAAAAGGAGGCCGAAGCCGACGCCTACCGCATTACCACCACCGCCGCGGCCGAGGCTGAGCAGATTCAACTCACCACCGAGGCGCAGCAGTTGGCCGTCCGTGCCATCCTCAGCGAACTCGAGGGCAAGGGCGCTCTGGCAGAGAAGTACATCGACTATCTTATCGCCGTGGAACTGAAGGAAAACAGCAAGTGGATTCTGGGCGCCGGCGCGGAACCTATTCTCGAACTGCGCACACCTCTTGAGGAGTAGCCCATGCGAAGAATCCTCTTCCTGGCAGGCGCATTTGTCCTTCTCCTTGTACTTCCCGGGACCGTTCAGCGGGATCTGACCGTCTCGCACACCCATAGCGAACTCCTCGCCAAACGCATCTTCGCCTACCGCGACTGGCAGAGTACAGGCGTGCGTATCGATAGCGGGGACAGGGTAATGATCTTGGCCCAGGGAGAATGGCTCTATACGCCCGGAGAATACCATGGGCCGAGGGGGCACCCTGTCTTTCCCGCGCCCGACTTCTATCCCATTTCGAGAGGCTCCGGCGGTGCACTCATCGGCCGCATAGGCGAAAATGGGTTCCCCTTCGTCGTCGGCGCGGGCGTGAACACGCAGGCACGCGAACACGGCATCCTCTACCTGCGCATCAACGACGATATACTCAGCGACAACGATGGCTGGGTCGCCGTCCACATTGACGTAACTGAAACTGAAGACTCACTGCCCTGAAACAATGTCCGTCCCGTGTAGAAACAAAAAGAGGAGTGAGATTCGCTCTCACTCCTCCACTCCTAACCTTCTACTGCTAGCTTTTCGCGTCTTACTCCTCGTCATCCCCGTAGCTGTGTCCGGCCATTATCGCCCGCAACTCCGCCGCGCTTGAAGCCTTCTGCATCTGGCCGATGCGGTCGCCCTCATTCGCCAGTAGCTGCTTGACATTGCTCAGGACACTCTCCATCTTGTCGGCCGGGAACTTGCAGGCGCCGTTCTCATCCATATGCACAATTTCACCCGGAGAAACGTCCATGCCCCGTACATGCACCGGCACATTGACCGCCTGCACAGCCATCGCGCCATGCCCAGGCGTAACGCCGCTCAGCAGATACTGAAAACCCATCGGCCGGATCTCATCTATGTCCCTCGATGGCCCGTTGGAGATGCAGCCGACACAGCCAAGCGCCTGCATCATAGCTGTCATATTGCCCCCTGCCAGTCCCACCTTCCCCGCAATCTCGGGTGGAAATTTCTGCTCCAACACCAGAATTGTCGGCTTGGGCGAAGCGTCCAGCGCCTCCAGCACATCCATGAAAGTGAGCCGCGAAAAGTTCGGGTCCGGCAAGCCGAAGACGCAAGTCACCGCATACCCGGCGAGCGCCCCCAATTCCGGATACATGCAGCGGATGGTCTCGTCCGTGTACCAGTTTTCCGTCCAGGGGTTATACAGCCCCAGACAGAGGGGATCTTCAGGATAGGTGGCGACTACGTTGGTAATCGACGGCGTATCGACAGTTTTCAACTCTTCCAGAATCGCTTGTGGATTCATTCTGCCTTCCTTGCGTAGTGGGATGGGTTATGACGGGCTACCGTTTGGAATTATGAACGTTTATGAATTCGCAGATTCGTTCCATTGCCGGCTTCAATACATCCATTCCGGGCGCGTAACAGATGCGGATCGACCCTTCGCCGCCGTTGCCGAATGCATTGCCCGGGGCAACGGCCACATGCGTCTCGCGCAGCAGTTCCATCGCGAATTGAAACGAGTCCTCAATGCCTTCAAGTTGCGGAAAGAGATAGAAGGCCCCCTCCGGCTCCGGCAGATTGACGCCAGAGACGCCGCGCAGCATCTCGGCACTGAAATCGCGCCGCTCCTGAAACTCCTCCACCATGGCCGCGATGTCGTCCTCACCGTGGGCGATCGCCGCCTCGCCTCCCCGCTGAATCATGGTAGGAGCGTGTGAGACGATGAACTCGTTGAGTTGCGCCGCCTTCTGGATGAAGTCCGCCCTGCCCACCATCCAGCCAAGCCGCCAGCCCGTCATGCGATAGGTCTTGGAGAAAGAGTTGACGACGATTACCGCGTCCTCGCGTGAACACAGCTGCAGGATCGACGGCGCCAGCCGCCCCACACCTGCAGGTCCGCTCTGCTCGCCATCGGCAGTGCCATGTCTGCCGTAGAAGATGCGTTCGTAAACCTCGTCCGTCAGCAGCCACAGCCCGTGTTGGCGGGCGAATTCCAGCAGCATCTTCTGTTCCGCGACCGTCGCTGTCCAGCCGAGCGGATTGGAGGGCGAAGCATACAGCAGCAGACGCGTACGCGGCGTCAGCGCTGCCTCGAGGGCTTCCCGGTCCGGCGTAAAGCGCTGCCCCGCCCGCGCCATGGGCACTTCCACCGCGCGGCCGCCGAACATCTCCACCATCGCCGAGCCGTTAGGCCAGTTGGGGCTGAGCACGATCGCCTCATCGCCTGGATCTATGACACACTTGATGGCCAGGTTGAGCGCCTGCACACCACCCGAATTGACCTGTATCTCGGATGGATCGATGTCGACCTGATGCAGCTTTGCTATCTGTTGGATTATGGCGGCGCGCAGCGACGGCAGTCCCTGGTTGGCGCTGTAAAATGTCCAGCCCTCCTGCGCCGCCTGGTTCACCGCTTCAATTACATAAGGAGGTGTCGGCAAGGTTGATTCGCCGAACTGCAAGAACAACACATCCTCCATGCCGAAAGCCGCGTCCGCCAGCGCCCGAATGCGGGAGGCGGGGACGCGCTTGGCGGAGGGCGCGAAGGAAGGGGAAGGCATGGACGGCGAAGAATTCCTTTCCGCATCTACGGAAACTGCGATGATCTATCGTCGAACTGCAGGTCAGTTCGAAACGTTCATTCCTGCAAAAGGGCGCGCGCGATCTCTTCCCACTCCTGCGGCAGGGAAGCGCTGCTGGCCGGCTTCTGGGCGCGGCCATACCAGTGGTTGGCGTTGGGCAGATCGCCCTCAACTCGGTGCAGATAGGCATGCACCCAAGCGGAACCGTTCAGGTCCGGCTGCCCCTGCAGTGCGTCGTGCGCCCCGTCCCAGTCGTTGCCTGCCTCTAACCACAAGGCCCGCAGCGGCGCGCTCATCTTGGCGGGCGGTGCGTCGTCAGTCAGACTGGCCCTGAATTCGTCAAACGTCATTGTTCGCTCCTCTCCTGGACTTCTGCTTGTCTAAACAGAGTGCGCAGCCTCTACTCCGGCACAACTGCGATGCAATCGACTTCGATCAGGATGTTCGGCAACTGGCAGCCGACCGTCGTGCGGGCCGGATAAGGTTTGGTAACATACTGCTGGTAAACTTCGTTCATTTCGGCAAAATCGCTCAAGTCGGCAAGAAAGACACCGACCTTGGTAACGTGTTCCCACGAAGTGCCGGCGGCCTCCAGCAGAATTGTCAGATTATCGAATACACGCGTCGCCTGCTCGCGGAACCCGCCCTCAACGCGTTGCCCCGTGGCCGGATCCAGCGGCCCCTGCCCGGCGATGTAAGCAACCGGCCCGTCGGCCACGATTCCCTGGGAATAGATTCCCGCGGGTGGCGCGCCCTTCTCTGTGTACACTTCTCTGCGCATTTGTACTGTCTCCCGTTGCGTCCTTGGTAAGGGAATAGCGAATGAGTCTAATGTCTGTGTCTGCCAATGTATCTTGAAAAACTACTACCGAATTAACCTATTATATTCGGCGTGAGTACCAATCCAGAACCAGCCTAGCCCTTCCTCACTCTCGACTGCTACGGCGCGATACTTGAGGCAAACTCGTGCGGACAAGAACCGACCGACCTAATTCAATTTCAAAGAAGGGTGTCTCGAATTCCGCTTCAGCAGTTCGAAACCTCGGTCTGCCAACCTCTGAACACCTTGTGGCAGTTTTCGGTAATTTTGCCAGAAGGAAGGGTTTGCGAAGTGTCTTGGAGTTCTTTGCAATTCCCCGCCCGCACATCGGCAATCGCCTGTTCGGCAAGGTGGTCAAGTTTCCCGGACTTAACATCATTCTCGAACTGCTCATCCCACATTTTCGCTTCAAACTCCTCAAACCATTCTCTGAAACGAGCTAATTCCTGCGATGAGAGTCGGGAAACGGCTGCTTGAAGTTCCTTAGCAGCTCTGGTGTTCATTTTCTCGCCCTTGCATAGAAGCGCATTACGACTATTCTTTGAAAATACATAGCTCTCTCTTGTTCGAAAGTGTGACATCGTTACAGTCCAGAACTATTCTACTTGGGTTGCGCCTTCAGAATTCTCGGCGACCACTGGCTCTTGATATAGGCCAACACCGCCCAAATTTCAGTATCGTCAAGCTGGTCTTCGAAACCGATCATGTTGCTCTTGTAACCCATGCCAACAAAAGCTTCCGTCCCTATCTTGGTAATCTCAAATAGCTGCTCGTCGGGGTGATGCCACGTGTGACCAGTCTCATCGTGCGGAGGGGCTGGGAGATATCCGTTCTCATCCCGTGCCTTCCAATTGGCCTGCCCCTCAAGCTCCGCGCCGTGGCAGGAGGCGCAATACTGCTGATAGAGAATCTCTCCCAGCGCCACCAATTGCGTGTTGGAAGCGTCCGCCCCCTCAACTGGCCCCTCGACCTCAGGAAGACTGACTTCGGTCGGCGCTACCGTAGCCTCCTCGGTAGGAGCTTCGCTCGGCAACGCTTGGCCGCCCCCTTCATTCTCAGCCGGCCCGCAGCTCGAAAGGGAAAACGCCGCCGCCAGGATCAGGAACAACAAGATTCCGTTTTTCATTCTCTAGTCCTTTAGCGACTCCCGCAAGAGCCGCAGCCAGTTCCCATGACAGATCGCCGCGATATCGTCTTCCGCGTAACCGTTGCCGCGCAGTAACTCCGGGACCCGCTGCAGATCCGCGATCGTGTCCAGGTCTGCCGGCGACTGCTCGCGACCAAAGCCGCCGTCAAGATCGGTCCCAATGGCGATGTTTTTGGCATTGCCTGCCAACTCGCATATGTGATCGATGTGGGGCACCATATCTGCCAGCATAATATCGTAGTTCCACTCCTGGCCAGCCCGCCACTTTGTCGACATCATCCAAACGTCCATCGCCATGCCGACGACCCCGCCGCGTTCGATGATCGCACGCAGCTGCTCGTCGCTGAACTGTCGCTGGTGCGGGACGATCGCCCGGCAATTGTTGTGGCTGGCCAGCACCGGGCCATTGTAGATCTCCAGCGCCTGCCAGAACGATTCATCTGATAAATGCGTCAGGTCCAGTATGATTCCCAGGCGCTCCATCTCCTGCAGCAGCGCCGGCCCCATCTCCCCCAGTCCGAGTTCAGTACCCGTGCCGCCAGCATAGCGGTTGGGGCCGTAGTGGGACGGACCGATCGCCCGCAGCCCCGCATCATACCAGAACTCAACATGCTCCGGAGTCAGGATCGGATCTGCCCCTTCCATCGACAGCACAAAGCCTAATGGTGGCTCCTCGCTGCCCGTATCCTCCCAGGCCGTCCATTCACTCCAGTGATCATCCAGCTGGGTCCCGGAAGTGATGATGCGCACGAGCCCCAGATCCTCCAGCCCTCTGTAGTAGGCAAGATGGCCCTGCGCCATCGCGCTGGCCTGGGTCGGGTGATCGTAGTCGATATTTGGCGTCGGGCGTCCCGTCGAACGGGCGATAGCAGTCGCGAAGCTAAGAGCCACCCGGCCCTTGCGCATCTCCGGAAACGCGACCGTGCCGTAGCCCTGTCCCTTGCCGCTGTTCTTCTGCTCAGTCGCGCGAATCGTATAGACCGAACGCGTCAGATCCCGGTTGCCCTGCAGCGCGTTCATAGCCAGATCGAGGTGGGCGTCGATGAGAAGCATGGAGTACTCCAGACTGTGCGGTTGTCTGAACCTATGCTGATGATTCAGAAACGGAGTGAGGACCATTCATGTGGCTGCCTGCCTTGACCGACGCGGTCGCACTCCTGCTTCGAGGGCGTCCGAATGCGCTCGGTCGGGGCGCGCAAAGGCGTTTGAAGGAAGGAAAGCCGCCGCCGGCACGCATGACAGAGCCGTCTCTGACGGCCTCGTCACACATTTCGGCGGGACATTGCGAGTTGTGCTGCAACTTCGTTACATGGCCGGAATCTGCAGCTGCCGTTCGACGTTCAAGCTGGCGCGGTCCACTACGACGACACCGTCCTCACCGCCAGCGTAGATACGGCCGTCTACCTCCAGCAAACAGAGGGCGGCGCTGCTGCCGTCCACCGGAGACCAGGCCGCGCCGTCATGCGAACACCACAACTGCGTGTCATCGCTCAACAGCCAGTTGACCTGAAGGTCGCCTGCAGCCGGTGACGAACTATTCGAACCGTCTGTCAGCGCGATCAGCGAGTTCACCTGCTCGGGCGCTCCTTCCACCACTGAGAACGTGCGGCCGCCGTCTGTCGATCGCCAGAGGCCGTCCGTCTCTGTGCCTGCCAGCACAAGACCGCTGCAATGCACGTCTGGCGCGATCGCCACAGTCTGGTAGGCGGCGTCAGCGGATTCACTGCGCTTCCACCCCAGCCCCGCATTGGGTGAACGATAGATGCCTTCCTCCGTTCCGGCAAAGACTACCTGCCAGCGCGGCCACGCGTTTTCGTCCATTGGCGGCGCCCACGCCAGCGTCAGAACCGTCAGATTACGCAGTCCGAAGTTGCTGGGCATCCAGCGCAATCCTCGATCGCGGCTGCGAAGCACGCCGTCCCCTTCGCTGCCTGCCAGTATCAAGCCGGTATCGTCGTAGTCAGGTGCCGAAGCAAAAGTGAGCACAGCCGAATCAGTGCCCTCCTGCCAGGCCGCCTGCCACTGCTCAGCGGTCTCCAGAAGATAGGCCACACCAAACGGCGCGCCGCCGGTAAAGATGCGGTCTCCAAGAGAGCAGGCCGTGGTCAGCCTTTCTTGCGGTTGGGGCGTAGGCGTCAGTTCTTCCTCGCCAACGGCGAAAAGTCCATAGGGGCCGGCAGCCCAAATGCTGCCTTCATATTCAGAAAGCGAGAGAATTATCGACATCGTTTACGGTTCCATACTCTGTGTTGGATCGCGGTGGAAAACGATTGTGTTTGTGCCCAAGGCCATCAGGGCGCCGCTGACTGCTGTTTCCAGTACCGCGGTCTGCACGCCGGTAACATCCACCAAGCCTGTTTCGCGTGCATTGACAATCTCTTTGCGGACGACATCATAGGCATAGGCCGGCCCGGCCTCTTCCAGGCGAAGAGCAGCTACCGAGGGAGATTCGATGCCCGCGTTCTTGACGATCTGCAGGAAAGGCGCGTCCAGGGCATCGTTCAAAACCTTGACGCCAAACTTCTCCTCACCATCCAGCTCCAGTTTGTCCAGCGCCTTGCGCGCGTGGACAAAGGCCGCGCCGCCGCCCGGTACAACGCCGGTCCTGTGGGCTTGAGAAACTGCGGTAAGCGCCCGCTCCGACAGATTAGACAGAATCTCGCGCTCTTGCTTGAGGTTGGTGCCTACTTTCAGCACACCCATGCCGCCGTTGAGCGCTGCCAGCCGGTTGATGATGTCCGTGCGTTCCTCATCATCCACCCGCAGCCCTTCAAGCCGGTTCCGAAGCTGTTCGACTGTCTCCTGTACCGCTGCCGAGCGACTCTGATAGGGCTGCAACTGCATCGTCTTGCGGTCAACCTGCACCCGCATCGCTTCGCCCAAATCATCCTCTTTGGCCTTGGCGGCGTAGGCGTAATAGTTACGCCCAAGAATGGTCGCCCCCGTGAGCGTCGTCAAATCGTGGAAGGCCATCCTCCGCGGATCGCCTATCTCCTTCAACTGGATGCCGAGAATCGAAATCTTCTTCTTTTCTTCCGTCTGGTTGCGCACGATTACATGGAGCGCCTCTTCCTTGAAGTGGGAGGCGATTATCACAAGTGACTTCTTGCCCATCTTTATCGCCGCCTCAATCAACGCCACCGTCTCTGCCGCCTCCGATAGCGTGTCATCAACCAGCGCAATTGTGGAATCCCCATAAATGGCCCATTTGCGAATCGGGTCAGTATAGAGATGGAAGCTCGCAATTTCGGCCTTGTAATTGGCGCCGGCGTGGTACTCGCGTGCCAGGAAGGGAGCCACAAACTTCTCCACCGAGACGCGCGCGTCTGGGCCGAGCAGATAGCTCAATTCACCAATTGTAGCGGCCAGATTGCGGTCTTTCACTACTGTCATGGCAACCAGGGCAAGGTCATCCTCAGTCTCAACGGGGTACGCCGTATCCTTCAGGCCCTGGCGTACCGCTGCAGTGGCGGCCTGCAGGCCGATCTCAAGGTCACGGAAATTGATGCCTGCCGTCAACATCTTCAGCGCCTGGAGGTAAATCTCTCGGGTCAGAAGAGCTGTAGCTGTACCGCCGTCCCCCACCTGCCCGGCGATTCGCCAGACAATGTGACGCATCAGCATCGCGCCGACATCCACCTTAGGATCCCCCAGGCTGAGAATGCGACGGACAGCCGTTGCCGCGTCATCCAGCAACTCCGGACCACGCGTGCCGTCTCGTTCATGCACCACATGCCCGCCGACCGGGCCGAGGGTCGGCGCCAGCAAATCGGCGATACTATTGATGCCACTGCTCAGGCTCTCGTGGGTCTCTTCCGGGCCGGCGACCGCGGCCCTGTAATTTTTTATGCGTTCCAACTTTACACCTCGATTATCTGCCATCTGGTTTGGCTGATTGTTCGGCTTGTCTCTCTATTTCACCTGCGTCCATCGATATCGAATTTATGACCACAAATGGGCGTATTTCAGCCCGGTACCTGTGTTGAACAATACCACCGTTTCATCCCCTTGCAGCCAGCCCGATTCTAGCAGCCGGACCTGACCCGCAAGCGTTGCCGCGCCCTCAGGGGCAGGAAAGACACCGGTATGTTTCCCCATCTGTCTGGCGCAGCGCAGCATCTCGTCGTCCGTTACCGCAATCGCGGCGCCGTCGCTCTCCCGCACTGCCTCCAGAATCAGAAAGTCACCGACCGCTGCCGGGACGCGCAGGCCATCTGCCACCGTCTTCGCCCCCTGCCACGCTTCGGCAAACTCCTCGCCCTGCTCGAAGGCGCGCACCATCGGCGCACAGCCGCTGCTCTGAACACTGACCATGCGCGGCCGTTCACTACCGACCAGGCCCATCTCTTCCATCTCGTCAAACGCCTTCCACATCCCCACCAACCCGGTGCCCCCGCCGGTCGGGTAGATGATCACATCGGGCATACGCCAGCCGAGCTGCTCAACGACCTCATAGCCCAATGTCTTCTTGCCCTCAATTCGATAAGGCTCCTTGAGCGTGCTTACATCGAACCATCCGAACTCTTCGACCTTCTCCCGCACCCTGGCTCCGCAGTCGGTGATCAGACCATCAACAAGCGTGACCTCTGCACCCAGATTGTTGCATTCCACCCGGAAAGCGTCAGGTACGTCCTCCGGCATATAAACGTGGGCCGGCAGACCTGCTTTTGCGGCATACGCGCTCATTGCTCCAGCCGCATTCCCAGCGCTTGGTATCGCCAGCTCCGCCGCGCCCAACTCAAATGCGCGGCCAACTGCCATCACCAGCCCCCTAGCCTTGAAGCTGCCGGTGGGGTTCAGTGACTCATCCTTTATCAGCGTATGCGGGCAACCGATTTCGCTGCCCAAATCCTCCGCGCAGATCAGGGGCGTCCAACCTTCTCCCAACTTCAGTTGCGCCTTCCTTGTCCGAACCGGAAGCACTTCCTCGTATCGCCACAGAGACGGTTCTCGCTCTTTCATCGACGCACGCGTAAGCGTTCTCGCCGCTTTAGCGAGATCGTATCGCGCCAGCAACGGCTTTTCGCAGGCCCGGCACAGGTTTATCAGCTGATCTGCATCGTACTCCTCACCACATCTGCTACAGGAAAGATGGGTGAGCGTCGAACTGGTTGTTGTCATACGCTTTGTCCGGTTAATGGATTCTGTCCGGCGCCAGAACGGAGAGCATCGCACGCTGTCGCTTTTTGACATATGGAAAGAGGCAGAGGCACAGGGGAGCCAACTGCCTGCTCAATTGTACTTCGCTTCCCTCTGGTTGGCAAAATTTGCCACCGATTATACAGTTCATTCGATGACCATGATGAAGGACCTGCCAGCCCAGGTTGGCAACTCTGCCAGCAACGGACCATGTCAAGCCATTACTGCCAGCGACAGGGCCGCAGGCGACCGCGAATAGGTTCGGGATCCGTCTTACAGCAGCCCTCAAAAGTAACTACTAAGCCACAGCAGTTGACCGGCCAGTCCCCCTTGGAACCATTCAGGCTCTTGGTGACGCAACTGGTGTGCAGCCGCCGCCATGCTCGCCAGCCGACACGTTGCGAAGAAGGCACACGGTCGGTGAGCCATGTTTTTGTAGGGGGGCGTTGCGGGGGCGCAGCCCCTGCACAAGGGAGGCCGCTTGCGGCCGACCGCCCAAAATACAACAATGAGGGGAGAAGGAACACCTTTGCTCGCCTCGTACAGGTTTGCGAATCAGTTGCGGCTGAGTAGTTACCCTCAAAATAGAGACGAGAATCGGGTCCCAAAGGTTCGCTTCCTTTCACATAGCAGTCGATCAAACTTGACAACCCCTTCGCAGTAACCGATATTTTCTCCTTGGGCGTCGACCGGTTTCGAAAAATTCCCTCTGTCGAAACTTTCCCCAAGTGCATCCGTATGTATAGGTGAGGCGAAATAATGCAAACAATGGTAGAGACGCGCAACCTGCGAAAAACCTATAGCCGCGCCGACGGCTCCACCATAGAAGCCGTCAAAGGTGTGGACCTCGAAATCCGCCAGGGCGAAATCTTCAGCCTGCTCGGCCCCAACGGCGCCGGCAAAACCACCACCATCTCTATGATCAGCGGTCTGGTGACGCCAACCGAAGGGGACGCAACAATCGGCGGCTTCTCTATCACCACGCAGTCGATGGAGGCCAAGCGCCTGATGGGATTCGTTCCCCAGGAGATCGCCCTCTATCCCGAGCTCAGCGCACGGCAGAATCTCGCCTTTTTCGGAAGAATGTACGGCCTGGGTGGAAAAACGCTCAGCCGCCGCGTCGATGAACTGCTGGACTTCGTAGACCTGGCCGACCGCCAGAAAGATCGCATCGACACCTTTTCCGGCGGCATGAAGCGCCGCGTCAACCTCGCAGCCGGTCTCCTGAACAGTCCCCCGCTCATCTACATGGACGAGCCTACCGTCGGCATCGATCCCCAGAGCCGGCGCCGCATCCTTGACACCGTCAAAACGCTGCGCGACGAACAGGGCATGACCGTCCTCTACACCACCCACCTGATGGAAGAGGCCGAGGAGCTGAGCGACCGCGTCGGCATCATGGATCACGGCGAGATCATCGCCATGGGGACTCAGGATGAACTGACGCAGCAAGTAGGTGAAGAAGACAGGCTGGAAATAACGACAGGCGCACAGAACGTGGGCGAAGCGCTGATCGAGCGCATGCAACAGGAAATTGCCGGCGTAACCCGGGTTCTCTACAATCCGCCAGAGCAGATCGGTGACAACGGCAGCGAATCCACGCCCGCTCGCCTGACAGTATTTGCCAAACGGGGCCGCACCGCGCTCCCGCAAATTATACAAACGCTTGACGCCGCTGGCATCGACATCCAATCTGTTGAAGTTCTTGAGCCCGACCTTGAAGCGGTATTCCTGGCGCTGACAGGCCGCGCCTTGCGTGACTGACTCCCGGGTCCGTCTCTCTCAGATACCAACCGCGGCCGACTGACGTCCGCGTAATGACCGCCTGTTAACACCACACTCTCGATCTTCCCCGGACCGCCCTGAACGATGCGAAAGATTCTCGCCTTCGCCTCTAAAGAAATATACACAACCTTTCGCGATCGCAACCTGATGCTTCTCATGTTCGCGACGCCGTTGGTGCTGTCCACCATTATCGGGCTGGCCTTCGGCGGCATCGGCGACTCCGAACTCCCTGACTTCGCCGACATCCCGGTCGCTGTAGTCAATCTCGATGAAGGCGTCGACCTGCAGGAGGTCATCATTCTGCCGGACCAGTTTGCCAACCTGGACGCGCTACCCTTCGATCCCGACGATCTCGCCCGGGTCTTCAACCAGGCCGGTATCGGTCCGGACCAACTCGTGCAGGACGGCGCCCCGCTCAACTTCGGCGATCAACTGGCCGCCATACTGTTGTCTCAACCGGTCGAAGGCGCCGGTACAACCGCGACCCAAGGATTCGATCTGACCGAGATTGGATGCAGCCTGCTCGAGGAATCGGAGGCAGCCGGCGCCGCCTCTCTCGCGGCGGGAGGGAACTTGGACGATCTGTTGGATGCCACCGCGGTTGACAATGCCGACCAGGCGCGCGCCGCCGTCGACAACGGCGAATTCGCCGCCGCGGTCATCATCCCACCCGGCTTCAGCCGCAGAATAATGCCCCAATTTGCCTTCGACGAAGACCTCAGAATCCGCACCCAGGTCCCAGACGAAGACGGAGCCGTCGAGGTGTACGCCAACAATGGTCAACCGATATCGGTCCGCATTCTTCACAGCGTTGTCGCCGGTGTCGTGAATCAGTTTGTGCGCGTCAGCGTTGCCCTTGGCGCAACCCTGGAAACATCTGTAAATTCGCTGGCCGCAAGTATCGGCCGCGGAGAAATCAATCTGGCTGCAGTTGACCTGTCCGCGCCCGCGGCCGCCCTGCAAGACCTGGATGCCACCGCGCTCGAGCCCCTCGGCTGTCTGATCACGCCCGGCGCCAACAACATCACCGTCGCCCACCCGCCGCTGGAGGCCATTCAGGAGGCGCCTCGCTTTGCCCGCACTATCGTCCCAATTGGCGCGTCGCAGGCGGTCTTCTTTGCCCTCTTCACCGGCGTCTTTGGCATTCAATCCCTCTATGAAGAGCGCAAGTACTGGACCCTTCAACGCCTGATCGTTTCACCCACTCCGAAAGTTTTCCTGCTGATAGGCAAACTCCTGGGAAACCTGGTCACAGTCTTTCTGCAGATACTGATTCTCCTGGCCGCCCTGACCCTGGTCGCCTCCGTCGTCATCGGCGAACCCACATTTATTTGGGGAGCCAACACTGCTGCCATCGTCGTTGTGACCCTGGCGCTGGCACTGTGCGTATCGGGCCTGGGCGTATTTGTCGTGGGTCTGGCAAAGACGCCAGAGCAGGTAAATCTGTTCGGACCGATGATAAACATTACTCTGGCCGTTGTGGGCGGTTCCTTCGGTTTCGCCCTGCCCGAGCAGGCCGCCAGATTCTCGCTCATCTACTGGGGCGTTGACGCATTCACGCAACTGGCCAATGCCCAGACCGACATCACGGTCAACCTGCTTGCGCTCTTTGCTCAGGGCATCGTGCTCTTCCTGCTGGGAGCATGGCTCTTCAAGCGCCGCATAGACCTATGACTTTCCGCATGAAACGCTACTGATGCTAACCAAACAAACCACTGCGGCAATCAGCCTTTAGCAATGCGATCAATCCTGACCATCATTCTCAACGATCTGAACATCTTCTTCGCGCAACGGGGCAACCTTGTCGGCCTGCTCGTCATCCCCGTACTCCTCACGCTTGTAGTCGGTTGGAGTATCGGCCAGATAGGCGGCGGTGGTCCGACCCGTCTGCGAGTCGATCTGATCGATCATGACCAGACCGAACTGTCCGCTAAATTGATCGAGGAGCTGCGCGCCGCAAACGACGCCCTCGTGCTGTGTCCGCTGGACAATGACGCTGACGACTTCTGCAGGCTCGGAGAGGAACATCTGCAGCTGGAGCGCGCCGTCGAACGCGCCCGGTCAGGCAGCACCAGTGCTCTCATCGTCATCCCCGCCGGCTATGCCGCCGCCCTGGAGGGATTCGAGCGAATAAACATCGACTACTATTCGCTGTCCGACCCTCTCCAGCCAAGCCCTGTTCTGCAAAGCTTGAACGCGGTCCTGCAGCGCGCCGGCAGCGCCTCCATAACAACCGGCGTCGCCGGCGCCCTGCTGGACAATGTGACAGCGGCCATTGACTTGCCGCCTCTCGACAAAGAGACGCGCGACGGCTTCCTCCGCTCCATTTATCTGCGATCACAAGAGATGCTGACAGAGCAGCCGGCCCCCGTCCGCTTCCGAGTCGCCGATGCCGCCAGCGACGGTGAAGACGGCTCCCTAAACGGCTTCAACCAGTCCGGGCCAGGAATGGGGTCCCTGTACGTCATGTTCACGGTCCTGGGCGGCATGGCCGTCCTCTTGCGCGAGCGCCGTCAGTGGACCCTCCAGCGCCTGATGGCCCTCCCGCTATCCCGTGCCCAGATCCTCGCCGCAAAAATCGGCGTCTACTTCACCCTCGGCATGATTCAGTACTTCATCGTTTTCGCCGTCGGCGCAGCCGCCGGCATGGACTTTGGCAGCGACCCCCCCGCCCTGCTCGCAGTCATGGCAGCCTTCGTACTCTGCATCACCGCCCTCACCTTTGCCCTGGCCCCCTGGATGAAGAGCGAAGGCCAGGCCAGGGGCCTTGTCCTCCTCCTTTCGCTATCTCTCGCCCCCCTCGGCGGTGCCTGGTGGCCGCTCGAAATCGTGCCCGAATTCATGCGAACGCTCGGCCGCCTCTCACCCGTCGCCTGGGCCATGAACGCCTTCCAGGATCTCATCTGGTACAACGGCGGCTTCGGCGACGTCCTGCCGGAAATAGGTGTCCTTCTGGCCGCATCAGCCGTGCTGTTCATCTTCGGCATTCGCAGCTTCAAGTACGAGTGATCGCAAGAAGCTCCCCACACCCATCGCAAATGCCGGTAGGGGAACCCTTGTGGATGCCCTTGCCCCACAAGACCGTCACGCCGGGAAAACGTCGAAAGTAGCCTCTGGTATCGGCGGCAAAAGCGACTCTCGCGCAGTCCGTTTTCGTAACCACCCGGTCCGCCAGCTTGCGGACCCTGTCACCTGCTCGCGCGAACTGCGCGAGCACACTAACATACGGTACCGAACTCCGTTGCGTGTTCGAGCGCGCCGATTTTCTCGTTCTCTGATATGATTGCACTGAATGCTTCCTGCAATTCTCGCAGCGGCCAGAATGTAAGTCACTAGCGAATCTTTCGCAAATGCCAGTATCGAATTCCGACATGACAGCCGCAGAAGCGGCTGATTTACATCAATGGAAATTCAGGACAAAAGTGGAGTGTCAAGAGGAATTGAACGCACGGCAGGGGTAATGGGAGGAGATCCATGCATCGCCGGCACACGCATCCCGGTGTGGCTCTTGGTGCAAGCAAAACGCCTTGGACATGGTGAGGCGGATATTCTCAAATCATATCCGCTACTACGCACTGAGGATCTGGCCAATGCCTGGGCATTCTATCGATCAAACAGAGCCGAAATTGAACAACAGATAGTGGAAAACGAATCAGCATAGGAACCTTCTGCTACGACTCAGATGATATCGTTCCTTCGTGAGACATATTGGCTAGACCCGGTCCGTGTTTCCCTCTAATCCTTAACGACCCATCATGCCAGAATCCAAACAGGGCGCAGATTCACTGCCAAATGCGGGCCGTACTGGGTCTCAACCGCCCAGCGCATATGCCGCCGCCGGTGTCGACATCGAAGCCGGCAACCGCGCTGTCGACCTCATGAAGGCCGCCGTCCGCTCGACCTTCACGCCCAACGTACTTGCCGACGTCGGCAGCTTCGGCGGCCTCTTCGCCCTTACCGATCTGCCCACGCAGCCCCTGCTTGTCGCCTCCACCGACGGCGTCGGCACCAAAGTCAAGCTCGCCGCGCAGCACGGTCGCTGGCAGGCAATCGGACAAGACATCGTCAACCACTGCCTCAACGACATCCTTGCGCAGGGCGCGCGCCCTCTGTTTTTCCTCGACTATATCGCCGCCGACAAGCTCGTGCCTGATAACGTGGCATCCATCGTGCTAGGTATGGCCGAGGCCTGCCGCGCCGCGGACTGTGCCCTCCTCGGCGGCGAAACCGCCGAAATGCCCGGCGTCTACACGCCCGGCTCATGCGACGTCGCTGGAACCATCGTCGGCTTGGTTGACCGGGACGCCCTCCTTCCCCGTCCGCAAGCCATGCAACCGGGCGATCTGCTCTTGGGTCTGCCCAGCAGCGGCCCCCACACCAACGGTTATTCGCTCATTCGCCGCATCGTCTACACCCAGGATCCGCAGCAGCCTCTGCAGGATGGCGAAGTGCTTATCGACGCGCTTCTCGCGCCCCATCGCTCCTATCTGCCTGCCGTGCACGCCCTTGAGGAGTCCGGCATCATAATCAAAGGGCTGGCCCACATTACCGGCGGCGGCTTGGTGGATAATCTGCCGCGCATACTGCCGTCTGGACTGCGCGCTCGTGTTGACCGCAACAGCTGGGACGTGCCGTTACTCTTTCGCCGTCTGTTGATCTGGAGCGGTATGGAACGCGACGAATCCTACCGTGTCTTCAACATGGGGATCGGCATGGTGGTCGTCATCGCCGCCGAGCAAGCGAGTGCCGCCCAGAGCGCGCTGCCCGATGCTGTCTTTATCGGCGCGCTGGCAGGCAGCGACCGGGCCGAACCTGATGTGGAACTACTGGGTTGATGCACCAACAGGAGAGCCGCCAGCCTGTTGCTCCCCGTCTCCAGCTTCTGCAACTGTAGCAGTCAGAGAAAAGCAACAGATGCAAACTGTACCCATTCACAGTCGCCGAAGGCATGAAGCGGGTCTGGAAGCAACTACATTAGGAAGCCGGAAGGAGACTCCATGACCACCGAACTCGTCCAACTCTCGTTCAACGGTCCCATCGCAACTATCGTACTCAACCGCGCGGCCAAGCTCAATGCGCTAAACGCAGAGATGCTCGCCGCGCTGGAAACCTACGCCGATGAACTGGACCGCAACCAGGAAGTGCGCGTCGTGCTCCTTGCCGGGACGGGCAAGGCATTCTGCGTCGGTGCCGACATTTACGAATGGAGCGACCTGTCGCCCCTCGAAATGGGCCGTCGCTGGATCCGCGATGGTCACCGCATCTTCGCCCGCTACGCACGGCTGCCCCAGCCGGTCATCGCCGTCCTCAACGGCTACACGTTCGGCGGTGGACTGGAACTGGCGTTGGCTGCAGACTTGCGTCTGGCCGCTGAAGGGGTACAGCTCTCGTTCCCGGAGGTCAAGCTGGGCATCATTCCCGGCTGGGGCGGTACCCAACGCCTGGCACAGCTAATAGGGCCGAGCCGGGCCAAGCAAATGATTTTCAGCGGCGAACGCGTGGCCGCGGAGCAGGCGGAGACCTGGGGACTGGTGAACGAAGTTGTGCCGCCAGAAAAACTTGCCGAGCAAGCCCTCGAACTCGCCAGAACGATAGCGGCCAACGGCCCGGTTGCCGTCCAGCTGACCAAGCAACTGATCGACGCAGCCTTCCCGGCCAGTGGCGACAGCGGCGTCGTCCTCGAGACCCTCGCCGGCAGCCTCGCCTCCTACACCGCCGACGCGCAGGAAGGCGTCGCCGCCTTCCGCCAGCGCCGCCAGCCGCAGTTCAGCGGGCGCTGAAAGAAGAAGGTATGTCACACAGGAGGAACTGGGCAACGCCTCGACCGCGTTACTCCTCCTCAATCACCTCGCCGCAATGAGGGCATACAGTCCGGCCGTTCCCTGCCTTGCCCAACTCCTCCATGAATGCCGATCCCAGGATGCCCGCCGGCAGCGCGAACAATCCAATGCCGACGATCGCGATAATCCCGGCCAGCAGTCGCCCCGCAGCCGTCACTGGAAACACGTCGCCGTAGCCAACCGTCGTCAGCGTAATGATGCTCCACCACATTGCCTTGGGTATGCTGGCGAACTCCTCCGGTTGCGCCTGATGTTCGGCAAAAAACATCATCGAAGAAGTCATAACAAGCAGCAAAAAGAGTACCGACACCACCGCAACAAGCTCGCTCCGGCTCGTATACAGCACTCGGCCCAAAGTGCGCAGACTGGAAAAGTAACGGCCCAGCCGAACCATGCGGGCAAGCAGACGCACAACCCGCAGGAAGCGCAGGTCCAGCCCGTGCAGATTGAAAAAGAACACACCGTATACCGGCAATACTGCCAGCAAGTCAATCAGCGCCAGGGGAGAGGCAACAAACTGCAGCCGGCCCTTTACAGGATGGGCATATTTCGGATTCTCCGTGCACGACCAGACCCGCAGCAGATACTCTACCGTGAAGATTACGACCGAAATTACCTCAAAAAGGTCGAAAGCACGCGGAGCTATCTGGTAAGTCTCCTCCACAGTCCCCACAATTAGGGCGACGACATTGAGAGCTATCAGCGTGATCAGGAAGACATCGAAGATCTCGCTGACGCGATTGCCGGGCGCAGCCTCCTCGATTATTTCGTAGACTGTCTTCTTTAATGATTTCATCTGAATTCGAAAGTGGGAATGGGAACGCATATGAACATTGCCATCAGGATCTTCCGCACGGGCTTGATCATCAGATCGAGGGCTTCTCGACCGCCCTACCGATACTGCCAAACACTAAATCCCTTTCGGGACCTTGAATAGGCAGCATTGATTACCTGATCAATTTCGGGGAGCGAGTTCTCAATAAATACTTCGGGGATCAGCGAAGGCTTAGGCGTATGGCCAAAGGCGTGGCGGACGCCTTTTACGCGGCGTGGCTGGGAAAAAGACATCCATTGTACCGTCCACGGACACCGGCGCTCCGTTGCTCTGCGGCTGTCAATTGCGTCAATTCTGAGGTGGGCGAGGAGGGACTCGAACCCCCGACCTCACGGATGTGAACCGTGCGCTCTAACCAGCTGAGCTACTCGCCCTGGAGAGGTGTACTGTGAAGAGATGGCGGCTACCAAAGCACCGCCGAGTATAGCATCGACCCTATATTTTGCAAATCTGAGCCAATACCGCAAAATTACCTCACGCGACCAGAATGCTCTGCCGCGTCCCTGAAGGCTAACCGCTCAAAAATCTCGCCAATCTGCCCATGCCCCGCTTCTATCGCCGCAACCGACTGCTCTATCGCACATTCTTCGTGCTGGTTATCGGCGCCGGCTTCCTCGGCTGGTCTTACGCAGTGAGCAACTGGCAGCCGGACCCGTCCGCGCTGGAGCTGGATTCGCTTACCGGCGGCGACGACTGGATCGATGTCGTCGCCGGTCTGATCGAGGACGCCATCCAGATTTTCCAGGAAATCACCGGCTAGTCTTCGCCCCGTCCAAACTTACAACAGAATCCTGCTATTCCTGCCCTTCCGGCGCGTGGATGCAGAGTTGCTCGTCTTGGGCATTCAAATACCGGCACAGTTCAATGTAGGCGGGCCGGAACGTAGGCGGGTCGCAACAAGGGCTTGGCTCCATAATCCCCCACCAGAACTGCTCTTCATCTTCGGGATTTCCGTCGCTCAGCCACTCCAGATTGGGCATTGTGATCAAACTCATCAAGCCTATCCACGGACGCCAGTTGGCCCCGGCCCATTCGTATGCCCGCTTCAGATATTCCGCCTGAACCGCCATGTCAATACCGGCTTCCCTGCCGTGCCAGCGGTAGTCCGGATTCACAGGATCGGACGTCCAGCCGAACTCCAGCAGCACAATCTGTTTGTCGGCGTCGCCATTCCTTTCCATAATCCCCCGGATGTCCTCTACATGTCGGAAACTGAAGAACCGGTGTCCGCCGTATCGGGACTCTGCGGCCGCGGTATTGGGGTCCAGTTCCGGGGGCGCCGCAAACCCTACGCCATGCACGCCCAACGCGTCGAAGTAACCTTCGCTGCTGCCCCCCATCGCCTCGTACATCTGCTCATAAAACAGGTCGTCCGGCATCGCCAATTCGTTATTGTCCCCGGTCGGCGCCATTCCGGCACTGACCACAAGCGCGTTCGGGTTGGCTAGCTTGATCGCCTCGTATGCCCTGCCCAGAAAAAAGACATATTCGGCCGCGTTCGGACGTTTGTGCCCCCATTCGCGACTCAGATTCGGCTCATTCCATATCTGATAGGCCTGAATACAGCCAACCGCCTCCGGCTTACAACTGTAGCGGCTGGCCAGAGCAAATACGTAGTCGGCGAAATGATCGGCGCTATCAGGCGGTAGCCCGGCCCAAAAATCTCTCTTCTGCGGATCAATCGATATCCGTGCCAGAAGCTTCAGATTACTGGCGTTCACCTGCTGTACAACTCTATCGGAAAATGACCAATCGAGGTGCCCTTTGCCTGCCCCCTCAATATTCTCCCACGCGAAAATCTGCTTCACCCAATGAAAGCCGCCCTCACGGATCAGGTTTAAGTCCCGTTCTGCCACCTCTGGCCGCCACCACAGAAACGCCTGTGTGCCGAAATCCGGGCTTTCCATCGTCGCTGGCAAAAAGCCGCTTTCAGCAGCCTGTTCCGTCTCCTGGGTTGGAGGCGCGGTGGTTGGCTGCTCCTCTTCAGCTGCAGGTGTAGCCGTTGCCGGCGGCTCCGGTGTGGGCGTCGCCGGTTCGCTGGTTGCCGTCGCTGCGGGTGGGACCGGCGTATCCGTCGCCGCTTGGCTCGTTTCACCTTCCGGCGTTGACGTCTTGGTCGGCGTGGTTGTAGGCCCTTCGTCAGACCTGTTGCAGGCTGCCAAAGATAACAAAGTGAGTAGGATGATTCCGATAAGCAAGCGGCGTTGCAAGGTCATTGTCAAGCCTTTAGAAAAAATGGGGCTGAATTCGATTCAATATCCACCCCAATTGCGCAGCAATCCAGGCCTGCCGCAAAAGGGGAACTCCGCTAAAGAAGCCGTCCAACTCCAGGAGCGCAAGAGGGTAAATCTGACAGCGCCGGACGCGTTGGTCCGTTGCTTTCACAATTCTACATGCCAGGGGAAGCCGTCTTATTGTAAGTGAAACTTGAGATAATCGGAAAACTTCTGTCCTCAATAGAGATACCATGAAATCCGTCGCGTGTCCCGACTGCAATGCACATCAACTTCGGTCCGCAACACGGTTCTTTCATGGTAGATGGGCCAAACGGTGCCGACTGACCTGCTTAACGCGTAATCTCCCATGCCAGATGCTGGATCTCAGGCAATATCAGTTTCTCCATCGCCAACTTTACCGCATTTGTCGATCCCGGCACACTGATAATCGCGCAGCCTCGGTAGGTGCCCGCCGTAGCGCGACTAAGCATCGCGGCTGCCCCCACCTCTGCATAGCTGAGCATGCGGAAAATCTCGCCAAATCCTGGCAATTCCTTCTCTAGCGACCCGGAAAGCACGTCATATGTACGATCTCGCTTGCTGACGCCCGTCCCCCCATTGAAAATAATGACTTGCGCGCCGCTGCCACTGAAATCGTCCAGCGCCGCCGCAACATCTTCCGGCTCATCCGGCACAATCCGGGAAGCGATCACCTGGTGACCCGCAGCCTCAGCCATCTGGCGAATAGCCTGGCCGCTGCGGTCCGTTTCCGGCGTGCGTGTATCGGAGACGGTCACGATAGCAAAGGCGATGCTGCCCTTTTCTTCTTCCGCCTGCCGCCGATGCTCTTCGGAGCTTTTTCCATTCTTCATGTTTCACCCTCTCATCACGTATATGTTAATAAAAACGCGCGAAGATTACAAGGCGCGCAGAGGGTTTTGGCGCCTTTGCGCGCTCACCTCTCCTCAGCATTATACATCTGATTCGAGAAAGCGGCTCCCCTTTGCCTCATATCCCAACGGGCGCATCCTGCAGCGGCAGGTGTGTCCCAAATTCTATTGCGCCAGTGTGCATTCCAACATGTCAGGCCACCGCGCCTGTGCCCGAAACACGGTCCATCCCCTCTTCACATGAACTTCAGTTCAGACAACACGCGCCCAAGGTTCAGGCGCATCCCAATATTTTGTCCGTCCGTCAAGTGGAGCCAGTCGATCAGCCAGACGGAAGCCCCTTCTGGTCAATCATATTTTCCCAACCACCTGCGCGGGATGCACCCCTACAGACCAACTAATTTTTGGCATGGATCGGTCGGTCTGTTATAATCCGATTCTGTCAAGAAAACGTTGCCAGCAATCTGGTCCATACCCCTGTTTCGTTCTGCCAGTAATTCCATTTATCAACTGATGTTACACAGTCGTTGCCTTGTTTCAGTTGTACCCAGTGCGTATTGACGCCGCACCTGCGTAACAAGAGTTATTGTTTCGCCGCATATCCCTGTCGTTCAGCATATCATGGCAGCAATATTTTCCTAGACAACCCTTTCGTGTTCATTTTTCTAACGAAGTGAACGCGTTTCATCCCTATTTGTTCAATCCATCACATTCCCAGGAGGAATACAGTGCAGCGAACAGCAATGAGTCGAAGAAGCTTCCTACAGTTGGCCGCGGGCAGCACGGCAGCCGCAGCGTTAGCCGCGTGCGCGCCGCCGGTGGCGGTCAGCGACGGTTCAGGCGCAGCCGCCGAGCCAATTACCCTGAACTTCTTTAACCGAGGCGGCCAGTTCATTGAGAACGTTATGGACCAGCAGATGTCTCTATATAGGGAGGCCAACCCCAATATCGAGTTCGAGATTAACGCGGTGGCCGGCGCCTCCCATCAGGAAGCCCTGCTGATCATGATTTCCGCCGGCACCGGACCGGACATGTGGTTTGACGCCAACCGCACCACCGGCCCCCTCACACGCAAAGGTGTGACGACCAATCTAGAGCCGTACTTTGAGGCGGATCCTGAATTCAATGAAGACGATTATGTCGAAAACGTTTGGATCGCCCAAACCTACGACGGCGCACGCTGGGGCATCCCCTGGGACAGTGGCGCGATGCTCATGGCGTTCAATATCGACCTGTTCGATGAGGTTGGCGTTCCGTATCCAGAGCCGAATCAATGGATGACATGGGACGAAGTCGTCGAACTCGCCAAGGTTCTCACCTTCGACTTGGACGACAATTCAGTCAACGATTCTGATTTCAATCCGGCCCGTGTGCGTCAGTACGGACTTATCGCTGGCAAGGGTCACGGTCGGCCGACCTATATCTGGGCCAACGACGCCGAGGTTATCGCTGACGACGGTACGATGCCTATGGATTCGGATGAATTCATTGAGGCGATGAACTGGTTGGCCGATTTGGGTTTGAAACACTTTGTGAGTCCATCGCCGGCATACGAAGCCGCTGGCGAGATCAGCATTCAAGCCGGCACCGTAGCCATGCAGCACATCGGCGTCTGGTCATTGGGCCGCATCAACCAGGCTGGAACCAACTGGGGCACATTCCCGGTACCGTATAATAAGACGAAGACATCCTACGGCCACTACTCGCCCTTGTGCGTTTTCTCCCAGACAGACTATCCCCAGGAATCCTACGATTTCATCTCCTGGGCCTGCCTCAGCAACGCCGGGCAGCAGATTCTTGTCGATTTGGGTATGCAGCAGCCGACCCGTAAAGATTTGCGGGAACAGTTCCTGAACAATTCGGAACCGCCGGCGCCGGAGTACCGCCAGGCATTCTACGACGCGTTCGAGGATCAGGCTACGTTCCGCTGGCCCGGGGACACGATCGGCTCCTACTACGGTGGCTGGTATCAGACCATGCTGGATTTCTGGGGACCGTACTTGGACCAACATTGGATCGGTGATGTACGCTGGGAAGATGTGGCCACAGAGGTGCGCCAAGGCTCCGAACAAATCCTGCAAACCGGTGAAATTTCCTAAATGCAATCTTCACCCGCCCAATCTGCACCAGAAGCGCAGACCGATCGAGGTCTGCGCTTTTTCCAACGTCTCAGCTTCGAAGAGACACTTTTTGGCTGGATGTTTATCATTCCAGCTGTCTTGGGCCTGCTGTTTTTCCGCCTCGGCCCGGTGTTCGCCAGCTTCTACCTGAGCTTAACGAAATACGAAATCATCACCGCGCCCCAGTGGATCGGATTCGCCAACTACACCAAACTGGTCAAGGATGCCCTATGGCTGCGATCCATTGAAGTGACCTTGTGGTATGTGACTCTTTTTGTGCCTCTGTCCCTCACATTTGCATACGCCGTTGCTCTGCTGATGAGCCGCAATGTGCGGGGGATCACAACCTATCGCACTCTCTGGTATCTGCCGTCAGTTGTGCCGGTGGTCGCCAGCGCGACCATCTGGCGTTGGGGCCTAAATCCGGAGTTTGGGCCGATCAACTATCCACTCAAGGTGCTGGGCCTGCCCGCGCCCCGTTGGCTGACCGATCCGGATTGGATCGTGCCATCCATTGTCTTTATCGGTCTGTGGGGGCTGGGCAACTCTGTGCTCATTTTTCTGGCTTCGCTTATCAGTGTGCCCCGCACGTACTACGAGGCCGCCGAAGTGGATGGGGCCAACAGCTGGGCCAGGTTCCGCCATGTGACCTTGCCCCTCACCTCTTCGATTATCTTCTACCAGTTGATTGTGACGGTCATCAATAGCTTTCAGGTCTTCGGTGTGGCCTATATCCTGTTTGTATCGAATCCGTCTGCCTCCTCGGCCGGACCGAACAACGCCGCGCTCTTTTATGTGCTGTACATGTTCCGCAACGCCTTCGGATACTTTCGCAACGGCTACGCATCAGCAATGGCCTGGATTCTCTTCCTCGTGATAATGCTGCTTACGGCTATCCTTTTCTACAGTCAGCGGCGTTGGGTCTATTACGAAACAGAAGGGGGCGGCTCATGACCGCTTTCCGTATCAGGCACAATGCCAGTCGTTTTCTGATTCATCTGACGCTGGCCGGTGGTGGCGCATTGATGCTGGTTCCGTTCTTTTGGCTCCTTTCTTCTTCATTGAAAGCGCCCCATGAGATTTTTGTCTTTCCGCCTAAGTGGATACCCGATCCGATCCGCTGGGCTAACTATCTGGAAGTGTTCGAGGTCGTGTCGGTCATGCGCTATGCAGCCAACACAATGACCATCACGTTCTTTTCTACGTTGGGCGTTATCGTCAGCTCCTCTATGGCTGCCTATAGTTTTGCTCGGCTGCGTTTCAAAGGGCGGGATATAGTGTTTGCCCTGATCCTCTCGACCGTGATGCTGCCGTACGTCGTGACGATGATTCCCGTCTACATTCTGTTCACACGCCTGGGCTGGATTGGGACTTTTCTACCCCTGATTGTGCCGGATTGGTTTGGTGGGCCGATTACGATCTTTCTGTTGCGCCAGTTCTTCCGCACAATTCCCTTGGAGTTGGAAGACGCGGCCCGCATTGACGGAGCCAGTCGTCCTCGTATTTTTGCCCAGATCATTCTTCCTTTGTCCCGGTCTGCGCTGACGGTCGTCCTCGTGCTGTCCCTGCTCCACAATTGGAACGACTTTCTGACGCCGCTCATTTATCTGCATAAACGAGATCTGTTTACACTGGCCTTAGGACTAAACGCACTCCAATACTTCGAAGGCGGCCTCGATTGGACCCACTACGTGATGGCACTGGCAACTCTGATGGTGCTGCCGGTCGTTATTCTCTATTTTCTCGCGCAACGGGCCTTCGTCGAAGGGATCGTCCTTACCGGGCTGAAAGGATAAGGACGATCTGTGAACAGCCACCAGCTCGGTGTTCATCTGATGGTGTGGAGTGGTAGCGTCAACGCGGACGAGATGGCCCTTTTCCCGCTCATCAGTGAAATGGGCTACAACGGCGTTGAAGTTCCCATCTTCGATCCAGCAGCTCTTGACACGACCGCTGTCCGCCAGGCCTACGTGAACAGTGGTTTGGCCTGCACCGCGTCCACAGCGATGCCCGCGGGACTCAGCCTTATCGATGACGAGCGCCAGGCACAAGGGGTGGCTTTTTTGCAGAACGTTGTGCGGGCCGCGTCAGCCCTGGGCGCGGATCTCCTGTGCGGACCGATGGCCGTGCCTGTCGGGGAATTGCGGGGACGGGGATTTACCGATCAGGAATTTGACACCTGTGTCCGATCTCTACAGGAGGTCGGCGCCGTTGCCTCTGCTGAGGGCGTGACTCTTGCGCTGGAGCCGCTAAACCGCTTCGAGACGTTCATGCTCAATACAGTTCAGGATGGCGTCCGCCTTATGAATGCGGTGGATCAGCCGTCCGTGGGCTTACTGCTGGATACTTTCCACATGCACATTGAGGAAAAATCTACGCCGGACGCCATCCGCCGGGCCGGTATGCATATTAAACATTTCCATTGCAGCGAAAACGATCGTGGTGCTGTCGGTAGCGGACAGGTGGATTGGACCGGGACATTTCAGGCGCTGGCAGACGTCCAATACAGTGGTTGGCTGGTGGTGGAATCCTTCAACGCGGTCATTCCGGAGCTGGCGGGCGCGACATGTATTTGGCGTCCCTTGGCCGAAAGCCCTGACGCGCTGGCGAAAGATAGCCTGTCTTTCCTCAACAACAGAAATAACGCCTGAAACGAAATGTGCAACAAGCGCATCTCACGTTTCACCGTCAACAGTTTCATTGCCGAGATCTGATAAAATGTTCTCCCTCGATGTCCATTGCCACTTCTTTCCCAAAGCCTTCTTGGACGCGGCCCGTGGTCCGAACACCCTCCAATCCAAAATTGAACAGCGAGCTGATGGCCAGGAGCATCTGGTCTGCCCGGGCAATTTCGATCACCCGCTGACGCCGGATTTCTACGCGGCCGAGCAGATGTTGGCTGATATGGACAGCGCGCAAATCTCAATGGCGGCCATCTCCTCCGCGCCCCCCACGCTTTCTTACTGGGCAGAGGCCGACGCGGCCAGGGAACTGGCATCGCGCTTGAATGAGAGCATCGCTGATCGGGTGGCCGAAAATCCCGAGCGGTTCCTGGGGCTGGCAACGGTCCCGCTGCAGGACATTGCCGCGTCCGTCGCTGAAGCAAAACGAGCGGTCAATGAACTCGGGCTGCATGGCTTTCAGATCGGCTCCAATGTAGATGGAAAAAATCTGAATCATCCTGACTATTTGCCTCTTTTCGAGACGTTTGCCGAATTAAACGCGCCCGTATTCGTCCACCCCTATATCCCTGCGGGGGAGGAGCGAATGCAGGACTACTACTTGCACAATTTGCTGGGCATGGTGGCCGAGACTGGCCTGGCCATTGCATCGGTAATCTACGGCGGCATCCTGGAACGATGGCCAAGTCTAAGAATTATCTTTGCCCATGCAGGCGGCGTCTTTCCATATGTTGTAGGGCGTATGGATCACGGCTACAAGGTGCGCCCCCAAGAGTGTACAAGCGCCATTCCGCATCCACCGAGTCACTATTTGAGACAGGTCTACTTCGACTGCATGTCTTTTCACCCTTTGGCACTGCGCTATTTGGTGGAAATGGTCGGCGCCGATCATGTGTTGGTCGGCAGCGACTATCCCTTCGATATGGGGCCTATTGGCGGCCCTGTCGCGGAGGTGCAGGCCAATCCCCATCTGTCAGATGAGGAGAAAGAGCAGATCTGCGGTAAGACCGCGGCAACGCTCTTTGGGTTGACCAACCATCTATAGAATATCCCCGATTGAGAGAGTGATATGTCCGCTATGAGACAGTACGAATTCGGAGTCGTTACCGATGAGATCGATCAGGACTTTGCGCGTGCCTGTTCGATCGCCCGCGAAGAGGGTATGTCCTACGTGGAGTTGCACAACCTATGGGGAAAACAGATCCACGAGCTGACCGACACAGAGTTGGACCGGGCACTGCGGCTCACCGAGGAGAACGGCCTGCGCACCCATCTGGTCTGTGGGATGTTTTTCCGACCATTTTCTCTGGCCGATCTCTCCCTGGACGAGATGGAGAGCCATCCTCGCTTTCAAGAGCATATGGATCGGCTGGAGCGCTTCATCACCATTGCCCACAAATTCAAGGCGCCCAACATCCGCACGTTCGGCTTTACCCGGGACGTAGGCGGTGACAACCCTTCGCCCCGCTCCCCGGACGGCGGCGGTATCGATGAGGAAACGCTGGCTAAGATCGCCAAAGGCATCCGGATCGCCTGCCAGCGATTACAGGACGAAGGGCTGGTGTTGGCCTTGGAAAATGCCCGCTCTCTTTACGCCAATACCGGTGGCAACATGCGGCTTGTGCTGGACGCCGTGCAGATGCCGAATCTCAAAATTATCTGGGATCCGGCCAACGCCTTCGTCGCCGGTGAAGACCCGGCAGTCGGCTATCAGCAGGTGAAAGGCCACATTGTCGATATTCACTGCAAGGATGCAGTTGTGCTCGACGAGGGCACTGGCCTGACCGCTTGGGCGCGCATCGGCGCCGGCGGAACCGACTGGCATGCCCATCTCACTCTGCTGCAAAACGAGCCGGTCGATACCTATACAGTTGAAACGCACTGGCAGGCCAACGGGCAGGACAAGGCCGCCAGCACGCGCCAGACATTTGCCAGTCTGAAAGACCATATCGCCCACTTGCCATAGAGTTAAAGACAAAAGGGCGTACAAAATCGGTACGACGCGAGCCGACTTGATCGGTGCCGTCGAGCCCTCTACTGTCCCCCATAGCCTGCTCTGCGCGTTACTGTCCAGCCTCCTCCGCCAACCCAATCGGGAAATCAGCGGGCAGCGTCTCTGTCAACCGTTCCTCGTCAAAGCCGCAACGTGGGTGGCCGAATCCGCTGATACTCTTGCCATCCGACTGCAGGTCGAAAATGATGTTGTCGTCCGCGCTTGAGCTCACCCCCGCCGGGATGTAATCCATTTGCAGAGCGTCGCGCAGCTTCCAGGCAACGATGTGATCTGCGCAAGGTGTATCGCCACTGACCCCCAATGCCCCCAGGAGACTGCCGCTGGCATTGTAAAGTGGAAGACCACCCCCCGACCGACTCCACCCGCCGGGACGCTGCCCCACCAATGGGTCCCCTGCCTGTCCGAAATCGGTGGCAGGCCCAGCGTAAGCAGTCGATGTGTCGAGGGGACTGCTCTCATGCAAGCCGAACAGGTTGCCGCCCGGCTGCGTCGCCGCATAGAGATTGCTCGTAGAAAAGGCCACCCGCGGCAGGCTGAATGCATTGGCCGTATTCGCCCTCTGGACGGAAAGCACGCGCCCGCCCGGCCACTGTGAGCCTCTGTTCGCGCCTGAGAACGTAACCGCGCACACCACCCCGTCGCGGTCAACAATTGTCGCCCACATATGGTTCCCAAGTCCGCCATTCTTGCCGCCCGCTACAATTGCCGCCAACGCCTGCCTTACCGCGTCGTGGCTGGGCAAGCTCCCGCAGCCGGTTATGAACTCCGGTTCCTGTTGGCTTCTGGTAGCGCTCTCCACAAAGCGAATCGTGGGTGCCCCGGGCACAGCAACCTGTTCAAAACGGATCACCGCGCCGCGACCAGGTTCACCCACGCTGGCGCCGTTGATCGTTACATACGCACTCCCGTTTACGTCAAAATCGACCGATGTGGGAAAGGGCAATCCCGTGATCACATCCTGTGAAGTCTCGCCTGCGCCTACCCGGATCACCGCGCCGCTGTTGGGAATCGGGCCTTCGTCAGTGAAAATGCCGAACCGCACGGCATACAACTCGCCGTCCGGACCGGTGCGCAAGTCCGTCAACATCGTCAGGTCAGTGGCGTAGTCTTCCACGTTCCCTGTCACGGGGTCAACCACAACGACTTTCGCCGAACCTGGCAGAAAGGGAAACCCGGGGAGTAGGGAAACATATATCCGCCCGTCCGCCCCGAAGGTGACACCGGTCGGTACCGGATCCGTCTCCAGTGCTCCCCCTCGATAGGGATTGGGCAGTGGGCCGGGAATGCCCTCAAATATGGCAATTACCTTTGCAGTCTGGTTTACTACGTCTACCTGCATCAGTGTATTGGCGCCAGCCTCTGCCACGTACAGCAGACCGTCCGGCCCCGTGGTCAGCCCGTATGGATGCGACTCAAGAACGTGGCCGTCCGGGTTCAGCTCCTTTTCCACCTTCCACAAGGGTACGACCTCCAGCACCGACCCTTGTAACACTCGCAGTACCGCGGCCGTATCCGGCAGCGCCTCTTCGCTGGCCACGCCTTGCCAGAGACCGGCTGTGGCATACATTTCATTGTTCAGCAGAGACAGCCGGGCCCCCCCAACTATGTCGCTGCCAAGAAAGATCGAAGGCAATGTCGCCACAAGCTGAGGTTGGCCCCCCGGCGTCACGCGCATCACACGCGCCGTATTGCCGAAGGTCGCCTTGATAACTTCGTTCGTATTCGGATCAAGGCCCCCAATTTCCACTTCCTGGTCGCCGCCCAGCCCAACGTCTATCACCCAGACGCTGCCGTCATCTATCGCCAGCACCCCCTGCGGTCCATTGAGGCCGTCCACGATTACCGTGCCGCCGCTTTCCTTCTCCTGCGCCATCGTGCTGTCGGTCGAAATCCAAAGGGCCGACACAATTGCAAGCGCCACTATACTATTGATGGAAATCTTAATAGCTTTCAATTGACTCCTCTTCTCCCGCTTCGCCCCTATAGGCACAGCCGAATGCGGCCCACTCGGCGGCAACTCTTACCGTAAAGTCGTCGAACACCGCAAGCTCAAAGTCTGCGCCGACTGGCGATTACTGATCCGCCAAGAATACGATCAGTGCTTCCAAATCTTCTTCGGGGATATGTTGATAGGACGGCATCGGATGGGTACTCAACACATGTCCCTCAACATAGAAAACGTCCGGTTCAATGATACTCTCGTAGAGATAGGCATATACATCGGTCGCCGCGCCGCCATAGGCAGGATCTTCGAGCCGGGCAGTGGCCAATTCACGCATATCGTTGTGCGACGGCCCGAAAATACCTCTTGTACCCGCACTATCGAGCACGTGACAGATGCCGCAATACTGCTCCTTATAGACGGACATCCCCCGTGCAGCCAGGGCGGCAAACTCCTCCTCCGGAAGGTTGTCCAGTTCAGTTGCACTCCTCACGCCGCGCTGCTCGGACTGGCGAATCATCAATGCGACACGCAGAATCCAGGAGACGCGAAGTACATCACCTGCCTGCAGGGCTCGCTCGCTAATCGCCTGGTTCACTCCCTTCAGTGCCGATACGTCGATACCCGTCGCTTCCGCAACGGTTTCCCAAGTGTCACCAGGCTGCACTGTATAGGTGCCGGCGGCATCGAAACCGTCTTCCGCCGCTGCCTTCTGTTCGCGCGCCTCAACGTATGAGGGCGCCAAAACAGGCGGGCCCCCGGCCCATCCGCGCATGGCTCCCACCTCGATCGGCACAGATGGCAAGTACCTGACTATTATCTGATCGCCGGCCTGGATGTCAATACCCCGCACTGCCCACAGGTTGAAATTGTCCAGGAGCAGGTCCAGATACGAAACAGCAAACTTTTCAGCGATAACTTCCCAGGATTCGTCTGCCTGAACCTTATACAATATTGGCGGCACCGTAGCTTGCGCGGTGAGACCCGGAACTGCTAACTGGTCGCCGGGCCGAATCACCTCGCCCCGCAATTGCCACAATTCGCTATTGGCCTCTTTCAGGACCTCAGCCGTCAAATCGAACCTGTTTGCAACCAGAGTCCAGTATTCACCCATTCGCACTGTGTAGACGTAGGCGTCCGCATCATCAACGATGTACCTCTGTGCATGGTCGGCGTCCGCAACAGGCAGCGCAGAGTCGCTGCGTACGTCACTGCGCACCTGTCCTCTTGGTTGAGGGGGCCTCCTCACGGCTTGAATAGCGTCGGGCGTCGCTTCCGGCGTCGCGGTGACAGCGGCCTGTTCTTCCTCCTGTTGCGCGAGCGCCACCGCCGGATCTGCCACCGAACTATCGCGTGAGACTTGATAGACCGTGAACGCGGCAATGAACACCGCCGCGAGCAGCAAAACGCGCGTCAACAAACTCGGGCGCCTGCTGCCTCGCAAAAAGCGAGCGCGCCATCCAGGTCTACGCTCAGGTATCTTCATTTTTTCTTGCACATTTGTCCGTGTTCGAGAGACAAAAAGAAGAGAGGATGAAGAGGCTCCTCCTCTCTACAAGCTACACTCTCTAAAATTACCAATCAAATTATATTCTATCCACAACGCCAGGAAAAAGAAAGAAGCGATCTTCCTCACTCCTTTATACTCTCTCTTTGCATATGGGCGGTCGGGCCTTCGGCCCTCCCTTGTGCAGGGGCTGCGCCCCCGCAACGCCCCCCTACAAAACCATCGCTCACCG
>Ga0209544_1000316_pt1 | contig 71636 bp, 66 predicted proteins | sample MesohylPK_FD_187297 | JGI IMG/M metagenome (GOLD analysis project Ga0209544, IMG submission 187297) | Host-associated microbial community of the marine sponge Aplysina aerophoba from Gulf of Piran - sponge mesohyl, lysed by proteinase K... | ecosystem: Host-associated > Porifera > Sponge >... | reverse complement strand
GGTGGGTCAGCCCGGACGCCCGCCTGGCGGAGATCTCCCCGCTGCTGGAGGGCAAGTCGCAGATCGACGGCAAGGCGACGGTCTATGTGTGCCGGAATTTCACCTGCGCCGCGCCGGTGACGGATTGGGAGGGTCTGAAACCCTTGCTGGAAGACCAGGATTCTTGAGGGTCGGATCTTGGACTATGGGCTTACGACTATAAGCGGTTGTTATTTGGTGAAAGGCAGACCATGGCAGAGAAGATCAGACTGGGAATTATCGGCGCCAACCCCACCCGCGGATGGGGGCCCAGAGCCCACCTTCCCGCCATCGTGGCAAGTCGGGACGTGGAGTTGACCGCCGTATGCACCACGCGCAAGGAGAGCGCCGAGGCGTCGGCCGCGAAGTACGGCGCGAGGATGGCGTTCGACGACTACCGCGAGCTGCTGGCCTGCCCCGATATCGAGGCGGTAGCGGTGGTATTGGTGGTGCCGAACCACTACCACGTGACCATGGACGCGCTCAACGCCGGCAAGCACGTGTTCACGGAGTGGCCTCTGGGAAAGACCGGCGCGGAGGCCGTGGAGATGCGCGATCTCGCCGAGGCCAAGGGGCTCCGGCACATGGTGGGCTTGCAGGCCAGGGCAAACCCCTCGATCAGGTATGCCAGGGACCTGGTGGCGAACGGCTACGTGGGCGAGGTCATGGCGTGCCACGTAAGCGTGGCGCGCGGCGGCGTGCTGCAGCGGCCCTCGGACCGGACCTGGCAGAAGGACAAATCCCTGGGCGCCAGCACCTTGAACATCCCGGGGGGCCATACCATCGATGCGCTGCGCTTCATCGTGGGCGATTTCAGCTCCGTGTCCGCCGTGGTGAGCACCCAGGCGCGGCAGTGGTACGAGACCGACACGCAACGCTACGTCGACGTCGACGCCCCGGACAACGTGCTGGTGAGCGGGCGGTTGGCCAACGGCGCGGTGGCCTCGGTCTACGTGGCCGCCGTACCCTGGAGCGTGTCCGGCTACCGCATGGAGATCTACGGTCGCGAGGGCACGCTGGTGGCCTCCTCCGGCAACACGCCGCAACTCCTGGCGGTGCGCCTTCAGGGAGCCAAGGCCGGCGGGTCCGGCCTCGAGGAGCTGGAGGTGCCGGGCGAGTACGTCACCGCGCCGGCGGAGACCCCGGATAAGGAACCCAAGAACGTTGGCGAAATGTACGTGAGATTTGGGGAGGCCATCCGCAACGGCACCGGCTGCGAGCCCGATTTCAATACGGCCGTGGACTTGCACCGGCTCGTCGACGCCATCACGGAGGCGTCGGAAGAAGGCCGGGAGGTGGCCCTGTAAGCTCCTCGGGAACGATCGCGCGGCGGAGACGGGAACTGTTCGACGATGCTACGCGCGCCGCGCCGCCGCGGCGCGGGCGAGGTCTTCGAGCATGGGGACGGTGGTTTCCCAGTCGATGCAGGCGTCGGTGACGCTCTGGCCGTAGGTGAGAGGGGTGTCGGGCTTGATGTCCTGACGGCCGGCGACGAGGTGGCTTTCCATCATCACGCCGCAGATATTGTCGGAACCCGCGGCGACTTGGGCGCACACGTCGGCGCATACTTCGGGCTGGCGCCGATAATCCTTCTGGCTGTTGCCGTGGCTGCAGTCGACGAGGACGCGGTTTGGCAGATCGGCGGCGCGCAGGGTTTCCGCGGTCTTGTCGATCACGCCGCGGTCGTAGTTGGGTCCGGCATTGGAGCCGCGCAGGATGACGTGGCAGCTTGCGTTTCCGGACGTGGAGATGATCGCGGCGATTCCCTGATCGGTGACGCCGAGGAAATGGTGCGGGTGGCACGCGGCGCGGACGCCGTCGATGGCGATCTGGATCGAGCCGCCGGTGCCGTTCTTGAAACCCACCGGCATCGACAGGCCCGAGGCCAGCTCGCGGTGGACCTGGCTTTCCGCGGTCCGGGCGCCGATGGCGCCCCAAGAGACGAGGTCGGCGGTGAACTGCGGGCTGATGGTGTCGAGGAACTCGGAACCCGCCGGCACACCCATGTTCGCGAGCTCCAGCAAGAGCCCCCGGGCAACCCTTAATCCCTTGTTTATATTAAACTTTCCGTCGAGGTTGGGGTCGTTGATCAGCCCCTTCCAGCCGACCGTGGTGCGCGGCTTTTCGAAGTAGACGCGCATGATGATGTAGAGGTCGTCGGCGAGGCGGTCGGCTTCCCGTTTGAGACGGCCGGCGTACTCGAGAGCCGCATCCGTATCGTGAATGGAACAGGGACCCGCGATCACCAGCAGTCGCCCATCCTGTCCGTTGAGGATGTTATCGATCTGGTGCCGCGCCTTGGTCACCGTGGCCGTCGCCTGGTCGGTAATCGGCAGCTCCTCGTTTACCAGGATCATTGGCGGCACCAGTGGGCGCAGGGTTTCGACTCGGAGGTCGTCGGTGGTCCGTTCCATGGCGTTAAGTGGTGTATCTAACACAGTATTCCAGGATAGGCGAATACGCGGCGCCGGTGTCGTCGGCGGGACGGCGAAGCGGACGCACGATGCCGCCGGATAGGATATAATGTTGCAGGCGAGCGGAGAGCGGAGGCGTTCCTGATGTACCGGGCGGATACCATCGCGGCGGTGGCGACGCCCCCTGGCGAAGGGGGAGTGGCGATGGTGCGCTTGAGCGGACCGGATGCCGAGCGCATCGGACGGGAAATCCTTGCGCGGAAGGACGCCGACTGGGAATCACACCGCCTGTATCACGGGAGGGTGCGGGACCCCGGCAACGGCGCCGTGGTGGACGAGGTGATGTTTGCCTTCCTGCGGGAGCCCAGGAGCTATACCGGCGAGGACACCGTCGAGATCCATTGCCACGGGGGTCCGTACGTGGTGCGGCAGGTGCTCGGTCTGGCGCTCGGGCGCGGAGCGCGGCACGCGGACCCAGGGGAATTTACCAAGAGAGCGTTCTTGAATGGTCGATTGGATTTGGCGCAGGCCGAGGCAGTGCTGGATCTGATCCGGTCACGTACCGACAAGGCCGCCGGGATCGCCCTGGGCCAGATGGACGGCGGCCTTTCGCAGGAGGTCCAGTCTCTTCGCGAAGAACTGGTGGATACGCTCGTACAGGTGGAGGCGGCCATCGACTTCCCGGAGGAAGAGATCGAGCTGCTGCAGCGTGAGGCGTTGGGCCGGAAGGTCGCGGAGGTCGTCGCCAGGGTTTCTTCCCTCGCCGACAGTTACGAATGGGGCCGCTTGATCCGCGAGGGAGTACGGGTGTGCATCGTGGGGCGGCCGAACGTCGGCAAGTCGAGCCTGCTGAACGCGCTGCTGGGGGTTGACCGAGCCATCGTGACCTCTACGCCGGGGACCACACGTGACTTCATCGAGGAGACCGTGAACCTCAACGGCTTGCCCGTGGTACTGTGGGACACGGCGGGTATCCGGGACAGGACCGAGGGCGTGGAGCAGATTGGCATCGACGTGACGTTGAAGCGGCTCGCCGAGAGCCAGGGATGCATGCTGGTCCTCGACGGGTCGGCGGCGCTGGCCGCGGAAGACATGGACGTGATGGAGCGGGTGCGAGGAATGGCAGGCCTCGTGGTCGTCAACAAGTGCGACCTGGAGCAGCACATCGACCGTACGGCGGTGTCCGGCCGTGTCCCCGGTCTGCGGCAGGTGGCGGTGTCGGCTTTGACGGGACAGGGGTTGGACGATTTGAAAGAGTCCCTGCGGGACTGTTTCCTGGACTCGGCGGCGGAGCCGGAGATCGTGGTGACGAACGTGCGTCACAAGGCGGCCCTGGACCGGGCCAGGGAGAGTCTTGTGGAAGTGCATCGTGCCATCGAGCAGGGCCTTCCGCCCGACATTGTGGCCGTGGACCTGCAGGAGGCGCGGGACAGTCTTGAGGAGATCATCGGTACCGTGACCAATGAGGACATCCTCGACCGTATTTTTTCGCAGTTCTGCATCGGCAAGTAGCGCGGGAGCTCCGGCACCAAGTGCCGATGAGGTGCCACGGCCCCGTTCGGCCTGAGCGAAGCGAAGTCGAGGGCCGCCGAACAGTTCCGCAGGCACCATGGTTAGAGCGTGGAAGTCGGACACACAATTTGTCACAATCGGTGTCGTCCCAAGTCATTCAGCAAAGGATGTTTCACGTGAAACAATCGCTGGGAGGAGCCGGCAGAATCTATGACGTCATCGTCGTAGGCGCCGGGCACGCAGGCATCGAAGCCGCGTTGGCGGCCGCACGCATGGGTTTCGACACGTTGATGTTGACGCTCAACCTGGACCATATCGGCCAGATGTCCTGCAATCCGGCCATCGGAGGCATCGGAAAGGGCCACTTGGTCAAGGAAATCGATGCGCTTGGCGGCGAGATGGCCCGGGCCATCGACGAGACCGGCATCCAGTTTCGCGTGCTGAACACCAGGAAGGGGCCGGCGGTCAGGGCATCCCGCGCCCAAGCGGACAAGGCGCTCTACCGCCAGCGGATGAAACGGGTAGTAGAGCGGTGTGAGAACCTCATCCTCAAACAAGCCAGCGTGGAACGGCTGGTATGCCGCGATGGCGAAGTCGTAGGCGTGGAGACCCAGATCGGAGAGGTGTTCGAAGGCAAGAGGACGATCTTGACCACCGGAACCTTCCTGCAGGGGTTGATCCACGTCGGCGACCGCAACTATTCGGGGGGTCGAGCCGGGGATTTCGCCGCGCAGGGACTCAGCAAGTCCTTGAGCGAGCTCGGTTTGCGCCTGGGACGCCTGAAAACCGGCACTTGTCCACGTTTGCACGCCGATTCCATCGACTACTCCAAGCTGCATATTCAGCATGGAGACGAGAACCCCGTGCCGTTTTCGTTCGGCACGGCGCGGATCGAGCAGAAGCAGGTCCCCTGCCACGTTACCTACACCAACCCGTCGACACACGACATCATTCGGGCGGCCATTCACCGTTCGCCCATGTACTCGGGGGTGATTCAGAGCCGGGGACCGCGCTATTGTCCCTCCATCGAGGACAAGGTCGTACGTTTCGCGGACAAGCAGCGCCACCAGATCTTCCTGGAACCCGAGGGGTACGACACGGTCGAGGTCTATCCTAACGGCATCTCCACGAGCCTCCCGCTCGACGTCCAGGTGGAAATGGTGCACAGCATCCAAGGTCTTGAAAACGCGGAGATCATGCGGCCGGGCTACGCTATCGAGTACGACTACGTGGAGCCCACTCAACTGAAGCCGAGTCTGGAGACGAAGGCCATTGGCGGTCTGTACCTGGCCGGGCAGATCAACGGAACCACCGGATATGAGGAGGCCGCCAGTCAAGGCCTTATGGCGGCCATCAATGCGTGTCTCAGCCTCAGGGGCGAAGAGCCGCTCATTCTTTCCCGTGACCAGGCGTATATCGGCGTCCTGATCGACGACTTGGTCACCAAGGGGACGGACGGGGAGCCCTACCGGATGTTCACTTCCAGGGCCGAATACCGGCTCCTGCTTCGGGAGGACAACGCGGACCTTCGGCTTACCGACTTGGGCTCTCGCATCGGATTGGCCACTCCAACGGCCCACGATCGCACGGTCCGAAAGCAGCAACAGATCGCGGAGTGGACCGGGAAACTGGAAACCATCCGCGTCAATCCGTCGCCAGCCGTCCAGGAACAACTCAAGAGCCTGGGAACGGCGCCCATTCGCAACATCACGCCGTTGGCGCAACTCCTCCGTCGTCCGGAGATTACGTTCGCGGACCTGCAGGCCTTCGACGCCGATGTGACGGAGGTGCCATCCGATGTGGCCCTGCAGGTGGAAGTGTCAACAAAATACAGTGGTTACGTGGATCGCCAGGCACAGGGATTGAAGCGGTTTCAGAAGCTGGAGAACGTGGCCCTTCCGGTGGACCTCAATTACGCAACCATCGACGGGTTGTCGCGCGAGATCAAGGAAAAGCTCACACACGTACGGCCACGCTCTCTCGGCCAAGCCTACAGGATCGCGGGGGTCACCCCGGCCGCCATCTCGGTGCTTTCGCTGTATCTCTACAAGTTGAAGGCCGGTTGAGGGGAGGCCTCGTGTCTTGCGCCACAAGCTTCTTCGTGGCGGCAAGACACGAGACCTCTCCACGGTGCCTGCAACCAGGTGTGGTGACCGGTGCCCTGCAAAGAACTCTCCAGCGCAGAGCAACTCTTGATCGACGGCGCGAGATCCTTCGATCTGGCGTTGTCAACTCAACAGGTCGCCGGCTTCGCCAGCTATCGATCTCTACTGTCCGTATGGGGCGCCCGACTCAACCTCACCGCGATTCGTGAAGACCCGCTGGTCATTCGACTGCATTTCCTTGACTCCCTCGCGGTCGTGCCGCTCTTGAGTCATACCGACGCAATCGTGGACATCGGCAGCGGAGCGGGTTTCCCGGGGATCCCCATCAAGCTTGTTTCACCGGAGAAGCCGGTATATCTGGTCGAACCGCGCCGCAAACGTGCGAATTTTCTGCGACACGTTATTCGGGAACTCGACTTGACGAATGCCCACGTCATCGAGAGTCGTGCCGAGGACCTGCCTACCGAAGGCCTGCCCCCGATAATGGAAACCGTCACCCGCGGGTTCTCCGATATCCCCGGCTTCGTAAAGGCAAGCGGCCGACTTCTCGGTCCGAACGGTACGGGCGTTCTCATGCAAGGCCCCAAGGGCCCCTCCGTCTTGGATGACCTTCGCGGCTTCCTTTCCCGCCATGGATTCGACGAAGGCCGGACCGTTCGATTCTCTCTCCCATTCGGGAGCGAGCAAAGGACCGTGCTTACCTTCAAGAAGGTGTAGGGGAGACGCACTCTCTTTCGCTTCGTCCCGAGGTCATTGTTTCACGTGAAACATGCGCTACACTTCCTTTCGAAGTCTTGGCGTGTTACATTCCCGGAGTACCCGGAAATCTCTTAACCCATTGAATATTAAAGAGTTTTGAGCAGGATAATCGCCATAGCCAATCAGAAGGGCGGGGTCGGTAAGACCACCACGGCCGTGAATCTTGGCGCCTCCCTGGCGGTCGCGACCAAACGCACCCTTTTGGTGGACATGGATCCCCAAGGGAACACCACCACGGGGTTCGGGGTCGACCGCGGGGCTCTCAACAAGAGCATCTACGACGTGATGATCGAGGACTGCTTCGCCACCGAGGCGCTATGCGCAACGGAACTGCCCCTTTTGTTCCTCTTGCCGGCCGACCGTGACTTGGTGAGCGCCGAGTTGCAGTTGATGGACATGGAAGACCGTTTCGGCCGGCTCCGGGACGCCCTGGAGACAGTAAAAAACCGGTTCGATTACATTCTGCTGGATTGTCCCCCTTCCCTGGGTTTGCTCACCCTCAACGCCTTGGTCGCGGCGGACTCCCTGTTGGTGCCGCTTCAGTGCGAGTACTATGCCCTGGAAGGCCTCAGCGCCATTCTTGATACGATGAAGCGTATCCAGGACGCGTACAATCCGAAGTTGCAGCTTGAGGGGATCGTTCTCTGCATGTACGACGCCCGCAGCAATCTATCGGCGCAGGTAGCGGCGGATGTCCGCGACCATTTTCCTGAACAGTTGTTTCAGACCATCATCCCCCGGAACGTCCGCCTGAGCGAGAGTCCAAGCCACGGCAGGCCCGCCCTGCTGTACGACCCCCGGTCCAAGGGGGCACAGGGTTACCTGGGCCTTGCGGCCGAAGTAATGGATCGTCGGAAGGAGTCCACGCATGCAGAAGCCTAGACTGGGCCGGGGTCTTGACGCCCTGCTGCCGAAGAGCACCCCGACGGTCCGGGAATCCGCCCCGGAGCCTGGGCCGATGACGGTGCATCCCTCCTTGATCATCCCCAATCCGAATCAACCCAGGCGGATCTTCGACGAGGCCAGGATCGACGAGCTGGCAAGATCCATCGAGGACAGCGGCATCCTGCAACCCCTCGTCGTGCGCACGAGCTCCAACGGCTACGAGCTCATCGCCGGCGAACGCCGCCTGCGCGCGGCCCAGCGCTTGGGACTCCCGGAAGTACCTGTAATCATTCATGAAACCGTAGATCCGAACACCCTCCTCCTGGCGTTGATCGAGAACCTTCAGCGCGAGGACCTGAATCCCATCGAGGAAGCCGCCGCTTTCGCCGAGTTGCAGGAACAGTTCAACCTGACCCAGGAACAGGTCGCCGGAAAGGTCGGCAGGAGTCGTTCCGCGGTGGCGAATTCGCTGCGACTTCTGTCGCTGCCCGACGACATCAAGCAACACGTGGCCCGCGGTGAGTTGCCCGCCGGCCAGGCCCGTGCGCTCCTCGCCCTGGAAAACCGCGCCATGCTCGCGGCAGCGGTGCGTGAAGTCATGGCCAAGGACCTGTCCACGCGCGAGACCGAAGCCTTGGTGAAGCGGCTCAAGAGTGAAAAACGCCCCAAGACCGAGCATCGACTGGACCCCGACCTCGCAAATCTGGTCGAAACCCTGCAGCGCCGCCTCGGCACCCGTGTCCGGCTCATGCACCGCGCGCGCGACGGCAAGGGCAAGCTGGAGATCGAGTACTACTCGCAGGACGACCTGGGACGGATCACGGACATGGTGATGGGCAAGGGCTAGTGAGAAACCGGGTCATGCGGTCCACGCTTTGACAAGGTCAGGCTCGGATGTTATAGACCACTGCCGTGGCAGGCAGTTGAATGAGGTTCGCCTCCCTCCGGCTGCACGCGCCGATCCATCAAGCACGGTCCGTTTGGGCCGTGTTTCGTGTAACTAGTGGGATTATCGGGGCTTTTCCTTTGCCGGGGGCTTCGGGCCGTGGTCACGGCGAGACGCTACCGGCCAACGTGGAAAGGGAACGACACGCCGCCTGACGGCATTCGGTTCACGCCATCTCAGAACTCCGGACGGCCCGGGCTGTTGGTCCGCGTCCGGTGTTTTCAGCAACCCAACGCGTAGCATGATCAGCGTAGACTTTTCCTTGGTGGTCCAAATCGTCCTGTTCCTGATCCTGTGGAGCATTCTGCGCCGCGTGCTCTTCGGGCCGGTGGGGCGTCTGATGGCGGAGCGGGAGCGCCGGACGGAGGGCGCGCACGCGGAGGCGCGTACCTTGTCCGACGAAGGCAAGGCGCTGCAGGAACAGTACGACGCCGCCATCGCCAAGGCGCGGGCGGAAGGGGAAGCCATCAAGGGCGAGATCCGGGAAGAAGCGCTCAGGGCACGCAACGTCATCCTGTCACAGGGGCGTGACGCGGCGACGCAAAAGATCCAGGAGATTCGCGAAGAAGTTCGCAAGGAGATGGACGCGGCGCGCGTGGTCGCTGCGAGCAACGCCGAGGCGCTAGCGGAAGAGATGGCGGAGAAGGTGCTGGGGCGGAGGCTGTCATGACCGTCGTAAGCGAAATGTTCGTGTCCGTGGCGTGGGCCGCGACCGGCGGCGAGGCCCATGTGCCGTCCATTACCGAACTCATCTTCCCGCTGATCAACTTCCTGATCTTCGCGTATCTGGTCAAGCGCTTCGGCCTTCCGATCATCAGAGACCATCTCAAGCAGCGGCGCGAAGGCATGATCGCCGCGGTGGATACGGCCCAGAAGGCCAAGGCAGAGGCCGACGGATACGTTCGGAGCTATCAGGAATTATTGAAGGTTCTCGACGAGGAGTGCGATCGGATACGGGCTGGGCTGAGGGCCGAGGGCGAGCGCGAACGTGCACGGATCGTGGCCGAAGCCGAGGAGTCCTCCGCCAAGCTGATGGCCGACGCGGACTTTCTGGCGGAGCAGGAGGTCAAGATGGCGCGCCAGCAGATCCGCGCCGAGATGGCCTCCCAGGCCGAGGCAGCCGCGATACGGCTGCTCCGGCAGCACATGGCCGCCGCCGACCAGGATCGCATGGTGCAAAGCTTCTCCGAGCAGATCCAGGAGCTTTGACGCCGAGCCGGGAAACCCGCCGCGATGCCGCGGCGCAACGGAGTCGCTCCGCGGACAGCCGAGAGGACACCACACCAAGTCTATAACCGATGACTGCAGGAAAGATCAGCCGCCGCTATGCCAGGGCGATCTTCGAGCTCGCCGCCGGCCGGGAGGAAGCCGTCGCAGCGGAAATCGACGGATTTCTCAAGGTGTACGCGCACCCCGAACTCAGGCATGTGCTGGGCAACCCCGCCTTCGACGTGGAGCGACGCAAGCAGATCGTCGCCGAACTGGCCGGACGGATGGGACTGTCCGATCTGACCACCCACTTCGTCTTGCTGCTGTTGACGCGGGAACGGATGGACGGGCTTGCGTCCATAGCGAGCCATTACCACAGCCTGCTGGACGAGGCGCGCGGACGCGTCAACGCCAAGGTCCTCGTCTCCCAGCCCCTGGCCGACGAGCAGCGCGAGAGCCTCGGGTCCGTGGTGAGTGGCATGACCGGCAAGACCGCCGTCCTCACCGAGGAACTGGATCTGTCCATACTCGGCGGCATCATCGTCGAGGTAGGCGGCAAGGTCTATGACGGGAGCGTGCGCACCCAGCTTCACAGCCTCAGGCAGAACATCGAGAGGACCTACTAAACAGTCCAAGGGAGCCAGCCATGGAAATCGGCACCGCCGAGATAACCAGCATCATCAAGAAACAGATCGAAGACTACGACAAGGCCGTCAAGGTCGAGGAAGTGGGCACGGTGCTGTCCACCGGCGACGGCATCGCGCGTATCTACGGTCTGGACAACGCGGCGGCGGGCGAGTTGCTGGAGTTTCCCAACGACGTGTACGGCATGGCGTTGAACCTCGAGGAGGACAACGTCGGCGCCGCGCTGTTCGGGGACTCGCACCTGATCAAGGAAGGCGACCGGGTCAGCCGCACGGGCCGCATCGTCGAGGTGCCCGTGGGTGACGCCCTGCGCGGCCGGGTGGTCTCTCCGCTCGGCGAGCCCCTTGATGGACGCGGACCCATCGAGACCGATCAACGGCGCCGGGTCGAGATCAAGGCGCCGGGCATCGTCGCGCGCCAGCCGGTCACGCAGCCGCTGCAGACGGGCCTCAAGGCCATCGATTCGATGATCCCCATCGGCCGGGGCCAGCGTGAGCTGATCATCGGCGACCGGCAGACCGGCAAGACCGCGGTGTGCCTCGACACCATCATCAACCAGAAGGGCGGCGACGTCACCTGTATCTACGTGGCCATCGGCCAGAAGCGTTCCACGGTCGCGCTTGTGGTGGACGAGCTTCGGCGCGCCGGCGCCATGGATTACACCATCGTGGTGGCGGCCACGGCCTCCGAGTCCGCGCCGCTGCAGTACATCGCGCCCTACAGCGGCTGCACCATGGGCGAGTACTTCCGCGACAACGGCCAGCACGCGCTAGCCATCTACGACGACCTTTCCAAGCACTCCGTGGCCTACCGGCAGCTCTCCCTGCTGTTGCGCCGGCCGCCGGGACGCGAGGCCTTCCCCGGCGATGTCTTCTACCTGCACTCCCGGCTGCTGGAGCGCGCGGCCAAGTTGAGCGACGATCTGGGCGGTGGTTCGCTGACGGCCCTGCCGATCATCGAGACCCAGGCGGGTGACGTCTCCGCTTACGTCCCCACCAACGTCATCTCCATCACCGACGGCCAGATCTACCTTGAGACCGACCTCTTCTACTCGGGCGTCCGTCCGGCCATCAACGTCGGCCTCTCGGTTTCCCGTGTCGGCGGCAACGCACAGATCCGCGCCATGAAACAGGTCGCCGGCGGGCTGCGGCTGGACTTGGCCCAGTACCGTGAAATGGCCGCGTTCGCGCAGTTCGGCTCGGACCTTGACGCCGCCACCCAGCGGCAGATCGCCCGCGGCAGCCGGCTCGTGGAGATCCTCAAGCAGGGGCAGTACGAGCCCATGCCGGTGGAGCGGCAGGTGCTCATCATCTACGCCGGCACCAACGGCTTCGTCGACCAGGTCGCTCCCGAGAACCTGCAACGATACCAGAGCGAGTTGTTCGAGTTCGTGGAGTCGAAACACCCGGACCTGTTGCCGGCCATCGTCGAGAAGGGCCAGATCGACGACGACGTCAAGGCGCGGGTCGAGAAGGCGTTGCAGGAATTCAACCAACGGTTCGAAGCGTAAGTGCCCTCCCTCAAGGACATAAGAAAACGCATCGCCTCGGTCCGCAACACGCAGCAGATCACCAAGGCGATGAAGATGGTGGCGGCGGCCAAGCTGCGCCGGGCGCACGACGCCGCGGTGGAGTCGCGCCCGTACGCCGAGAAGATGCGGGAACTCCTGGCCAACCTGTCCGCGCGGGTCGCCGAGGACAGTCATCCGCTGCTGGTCGCGCGCGAGGAGAAGCGTATCGACGCGGTCTTCGTCACCACCGATCGCGGCCTGTGCGGCGGCTACAACAGCAACCTTTTCCGCCTGGCGCAGAACTTTCTCCAGGATCATCCGGAGCAGGAAGTGTCGTTCAGGTTCGTCGGGCGCAAGGGCGCGGACTTCTACCGCCGTCGCGGCAGGAGCCCCATGGACGACTCCCCGGTGACGTGGAATGCGCCGCCGGAGGAGATCGCGGCGGCCGCGGCCGGCCGCTTCATCGGCCGCTACCTGCGGGGCGAGTCGGACGGCGCGTACATCCTGTACAGCGAGTTCCACTCGGCCCTGTCGCAGAAGCCGACCGTGGCCCGTCTCCTCCCCGTGGCGCCCGCCAAGGTCGACGAGGACCAGCACCTGACCGAGTACCTGCTCGAGCCGGGCATCGGCGACCTGCTCTCCAACCTGCTGCCCAAGAGCGTGGAGGTGCAGATCTACCAGGCCCTGCTCGAGGCCGTCGCGGGCGAACACGGCGCCCGCATGACCGCCATGGAGTCCGCCACCAGCAACGCTTCCGACCTGATCAGCCTCCTGACGCTCCAGATGAACCGGGCGCGGCAGGCGGCCATTACCACGGAGCTGCTGGAAGTGGTTTCAACGGCAGAGGCGCTGGGCTGACGTGTGGAGACGGGTTTCGACCCCGCGCACGTGACTCCCGTGAACGAAGAACACGGGCCACGGGGCACTAAGGCAACGGCGAAAGGTCTGCCTTTGACCGAGCCGACAATCAAGAATGAGGAGCAGCCATGGCTGTCACGAAGGGACGGTCTCCGCGCAAGCGTGGCCGTGAGGCAGGGAAAACGATGAAAACCGAGACCCCGGCGGAAGTGCCGGCCGTGAGAATGGGCAAGATCACGCAGGTGCTGGGCGCGGTCGTCGACGTCGCGTTCTCCGACGGCCAACTGCCGCCGATCTACAACGCCATCAAGCTCAGCAACCCGGCCATCGACGAACGCGAGTGGAACCTCGTTCTGGAAGTGGCCCAGCATCTGGGCGAGAACACGGTCCGTTGCATCGCCATGGACGCCACCGAGGGGCTCGTGCGCGGCATGGACGCCATGGATACGGGGGCCGGCATCAGCGTACCCGTGGGCGAGAAGACCCTGGGACGCATCCTGAACGTCGTCGGCGAGCCCGTGGACGAAGGCCCGCCGGTGGAGGCGGAAAAGCGGTCTCCCATCCATCGGGACGCGCCGCCCTTCGAGGACCAGGTGACCCAGGTCCAGGCGTTCGAGACCGGCATCAAGGTCGTGGACCTGCTGGCACCCTACGCCCGCGGCGGCAAGGTCGGCCTGTTCGGCGGCGCCGGCGTCGGCAAGACCGTCATCCTCATGGAGCTCATCAACAACCTGGCCATGAAACACGGCGGCTACTCCGTGTTCGGCGGCGTGGGCGAGCGCACCCGTGAAGGAAACGACCTCTGGCTTGAGATGAAGGAGTCCGGCGTCATCGACAAGACCACGCTCGTGTACGGGCAGATGAACGAACCGCCCGGCGCCCGCGCGCGCGTGGCGCTGTCGGCCCTGACCATGGCCGAGCACTTCCGGGACGAAGAGGGCCGGGACGTCCTGCTCTTCATCGACAACATCTTCCGTTTCACCCAGGCCAACTCGGAGGTCTCCACGCTGCTGGGTCGCATGCCGGCCGCCGTGGGTTACCAGCCTACCCTTGCCACCGACCTGGGTGAGCTGCAGGAACGCATCACCTCCACGCGCAAGGGCTCGATCACGTCGGTGCAGGCCATCTACGTGCCCGCCGACGACCTCACCGACCCGGCGCCGGCCACCACCTTCTCCCACCTGGACGCCACCACGGTGCTGTCGCGGCAGATCGCCGAGCTGGGCATCTACCCGGCCGTGGATCCGCTGGACTCCACCTCGCGCATTCTCGACCCCCGTGTGGTGGGCGACGAACACTACGACGTGGCGCGGCAGGTGCAGGCCATTCTCCAGCGCTACAAGGATCTGCAGGACATCATCGCGATCCTGGGCATGGACGAGTTGTCCGAGGAGGACAAGCTCACGGTGTCCCGGGCGCGGAAGGTGCAGCGTTTCCTGTCGCAGCCCTTCCACGTGGCCGAGGTGTTCACGGGCACCCCGGGCGTGTACGTCGAGCTCAAGGACACCATCGAGGGCTTCAAGGCCATCGTCGCCGGCGAGCACGACGACCTGCCCGAGCAGGCCTTCTACATGGTGGGCACCATGGAAAGCGCCATCGAGAAGGGGCGCAGGCTCGCGAGCGAGTAGATCATGGCCGGCGACATCTCACTCAGGGTGGTCACGCCCGTGCGCTTGGTGCTGGAAGAGCGGGTGGACGAGTTGACCGCGCCCGGCCCCCTCGGCCAGCTCGGTATCCTGCCGGACCACGCGGCGCTCATGACCACGCTGGACATCGGCCGGCTCAGCTACAAGCAGGGTGGCTCCACCACGGTGGTCACCCTGGCCGGGGGCTACGCCGAGGTGCTCGAGAACGTGGTCACGGTGCTGGCCGACGCGGCCGAGTTCCCCGACGAGATCGACACCGCCCGGGCCGAGACCGCCCGTGCCCGCGCCGAGACCGCCCTCGAGGAGACCGACGCCACCGACGAAGAGGCGCTGTCCGCCGCCCGCGCGGCGCTGCAACGCGCCCTGGTGCGGCTCGAAACCGCCGCACGGCGCTGAGCCGTCCGCTATCTGCCCTGACCCCCCCTGGATTCCCGCTTCCCATACGCCCCTCTCCACCCCTGGATTCCCGCTTCCGCGGGAATGACGACTCCGGGGGGTTGGCGCCAATTCTTGTCCGGACAACGTTTGACACAGCCTGTTCCGCGGGAATGACGGTTCGTAAAGTCCGTGCGCGCTGGCCGGAGCCAAGCATTTCGGCTAAGATTCCAGGCATGTTGCGTTATTTCACTGCCGGCGAGTCCCACGGCCCGTGCCTCACCACCATCATCGAGGGGGTGCCGGCGGGATTCGACATCGATATCGAGAAGGTCAACCACGATCTCTGGCGGCGTCAACAGGGCTACGGCCGGGGCGGCCGCATGCTGATCGAAAAGGACGAGGTGCAGGTGCGCTCGGGCCTCCGCTGGGGGAAGACCCTGGGCTCGCCCGTCACCTTCGGCATCGACAACCGCGACTGGAAGAACTGGACCAAAAAGATGTCCCCGTACGCGGAGGATGAGGGACAGGCCATTGCGGTCAAGAAGCCGCGCCCGGGCCACGCGGACCTGACCGGCGTCCTCAAGTACGGCCATTCCGACATCCGCAACATCCTGGAGCGCGCCAGCGCCCGGGAGACCGTGTCGCGGGTGGCGGTGGGCTCCTTCTGCAGGCAGCTCGTCGAGCCCTTCTCCGTGCAGGTGCGGGGTTACCTTCGTTCCCTCGGCGGCATCGAGGCCGACATCGAGGGGAAGAGCTACGACGAGATCTTCGAGCTGGCGGAGAACTCGCCGGTGCGCATGGCGGACCCCGAGGCCGAGAAGAAGGCCATCGAGCTCATCGACCAGTGCAAGAAGGAAGGCGACACCTTGGGCGGTGTCTTCGAGGTGGTCGCCACCGGCGTGCCTCCGGGTCTGGGAAGCCACGTCCACTGGGACCGCAAGCTCGACGGCCGGCTCGCCCAGAGTCTCATGAGCATCCAGGCCATGAAGGGCGTGGAGATCGGCCGCGGCTTCGACATCGCGCGGCGGCGCGGGTCGGAAGTGCACGACGAGATATTCTTCGACCCGCAGCACATGATCTCGGACGCGAAGCCGCGCATGCAGCCCACCAACTTCTATCGCGGCAGCAACAACGCGGGCGGACTCGAAGGCGGCATGACCACCGGCGCCCCCTTGGTCGTGCGGGTAGCGATGAAGCCCATTTCCACCCTCATGAGCCCGCTCCAGTCGGTGAACCTCGACACCAAGCAGCCCGAGGATGCGTCGGTGGAACGCTCGGACGTGTGCTCCGCGCCCGCGGCCGCCGTCATCGGCGAGGCCATCGTCTCCTTCGAGCTGGCGCGGGCGTTCCTGGAGAAGTTCGGCGGGGACTCGCTGGCGGAAATCACCCGCAACTACGACGGCTACCTTGACCAGATCAAGAGCCTCTGAGCTCCGGGTACCGCGGTACCGTCGCGCCGGGACACGCCGGACATGACGAAGGAGCACGCGAACATCGCCCTGACGGGTTTCATGGCCGCGGGCAAGACCGTCGTGGGCCGAAGCTTGGCGCGATGCCTGGAGTGGCCGTTCGTGGATCTGGACGCGGTCATCGAGGCAGGCGAAGGCACCCGCGTCCGTGAGATCTTTGCCCGTCGTGGAGAGGCTTATTTCCGGGAGCGCGAGAAGGCTGCCCTCGGAGAGGTGCTGGACGGCGCGGGACAGGTCATCGCCCTGGGTGGGGGCGCGGTGGTGGATCCGGACAGCCGGGCACGGCTCAAGGATCGCAGCCTGCTCGTCTGGCTCAGGGTTTCGCCCCTGACCGTGCTGGACAGGACAAGGGGAAGCGGAGACCGGCCGCTGCTGCAGGGAGGCGGCGCGCCGCCCCAGGGCGACGCCGCCGGCGCCCGGGCCACCTCCGCGGAACAGGCCGAAGCGATGAAGCTCAAGCGGATCGAGGAGCTCTCGGCGCAACGGGAGAGCATCTATGCCCAGGCGCACCTCGTGGTGGACACCGACGACCTGACCGTCGAGCAGGTGGTGCAACGCATCCGGCAACAGCTATGCAGACCGTAACCGTCAACCTGGGAGAGCGCTCCTATCCCATCGAGCTGGGCACAGGACTCCTTTCCCGCGTGGGCGAGATCATGAAGGCTCGCGGCATCAACGGCCGCGTGGGCATCGTGTCCAACCCGCCGGTGGCCGGGCTCTACGGGGACCAGGTCCGGGAATCTCTGGAGAACGCGGGCTACGAAACCGCGACGGTGCTGATTCCGGAAGGCGAGGGGCACAAGAACACGGCGTCCCTGGGATTGATCTACGATGCCCTGGTGGAGCACCGTTTCGACCGGAGCGCCACTCTCATCGCCCTGGGCGGCGGGGTCATCGGCGACGTCACCGGGTTCGCCGCGGCCACGTTCCTGCGCGGCATCGGCTACGTGCAGATCCCCACGACGTTGCTGGCGCAGGTGGACGCCAGCGTGGGCGGCAAGACCGCGGTCAACCACGAGCAGGGCAAGAACCTCATCGGCGCCTTTCACCAGCCGCGCCTGGTGGTCATCGACCTGGACACCCTGCGCACGCTGCCGCGGCGGGAGTACGCCGCGGGCCTCGCCGAGGTCATCAAGCACGGCATCATCGAGGACGCGGCGTTCTTCGCTTTCCTGGAACGGGAGATGGACGCGCTGCTGCGGATCGACGCGAACGCCGTCGAACACGCGGTGGCGGCGTCATGCCGCATCAAGGCCGCGGTGGTGGAGCAGGACGAGCGCGAGACCGACCGCCGCGCCATCCTGAACTTCGGCCACACCATCGGCCACGCGCTGGAGGCCTTTACCGGGTACGAGCGCTTTCTTCACGGCGAGGCCGTGGCCGTCGGCATGATCCAGGCGGCGGCGTTGTCCGCGGGACAGGGCCTGTGCAGCGCCGCCGAGCTGCGGCGCATCGAGGCGCTGGTGCGCGGGGCGGGCCTGCCTTGGCGCATCCCGGACGACATCGCCCTGGACGACCTCATCGCCGGCATGGCGCTCGACAAGAAGTCCCACGCGGGCAAGATCAAGTTCGTCTTGTGCGACGGCATCGGCGGGACGCGCTTCCAGTGGTTTTCCCCGGATGAGATCGTCAGGGAGCTGGCCGCCGGCCTTTGATCCTCGCCCGGCCGTCCGCTCGGGATACTCGTGTTGCGTCACCAATAGTCACTCGCGCCAGCTTCGGGAGTTCACGGCCATGTCCGATACCAAGATCCTGGTCCTCCACGGACCCAACCTGAACCTGCTCGGGTCGCGGGAGCCGGAGATCTACGGCCGCGACACACTGGCGGACATCGACGCCCGAGTGGCCTCCCTGGCCGCGGAACTGGATGTCGCCGTGGAGTCTCGACAGTCCAACCACGAGGGCGAACTGGTCACCTGGGTGCAACAGGCCGGCGCCGCGGCCTTCGGCGCGGTGATCATCAATGCCGGCGCGTACACGCATACGAGCATCGCGCTGCGTGACGCCCTGGCCGCGTGCGGATTGCCGGTGATCGAGGTGCACCTCTCCAACATCTACAAGCGCGAAGCGTTCCGGCACACGTCGCTCATCGCCGATGTCGCGGTCGGGCAGATCGCGGGCTTCGGGGCCCGGAGCTATCTCCTGGCGTTGCGGGCCGCCGCCGGGATCCTGGCCTAGTCCGACCACATCTCCGTCCGGCATCGTTGTGTTGCCGCCGGAAGCCGATGACTCACTCCCTGTTCATCCTCACCCTGGTCACCGTCACCCACGTCATCGGGGCGTCGGCGCAATACGGCATCAACACCTTCGCGCCGTTCTACCAGGACGAGCTGGGTCTGACCCGCGCCCAGGTGGGACTCTTCTTCACCGCCTTCTACATCGGCATGGCGGGCTTTTCTTTCACCGCCGGCTGGTTGAGCGACCGCCTCGGCGTGCGCCGGGCCTCCTTCATCGGCCACGTGTTCGCCGGCACGGCGGTCCTGTTCGCCTCCTCGACCGAGTCCTTCGGCTGGGCGTTCGCGTGCTTCCTGCTCACCGGCCTGGGTTACAGCTTCCTCAATCCCGCCTCCACCAAGGGTGTGTTGATGTGGTTCCACCGCCAGCGCGCCACGGCCATGGGCATCAAGCAGACCGGCGTCCCCGGTGGCGGGGTGCTCACCGCGCTGGTGGGCGCGCCCCTGGCCGCGGCTTTCGGCTGGCGCGCGGCCCTGGCCGGGATGGGAGTGGTGAACGTGCTCTTCGGCGTGGCTTTCTGGTTCCTCTGGCGCGAGCCCGACGATGCGGATCGAACGAACAGCGTCCGAACCGGCGCGGCCGCGAGTCCGCCGCTGCCCCTCCGAAGCCTGCTGGCCGTGAGCTGCGGCACGGCGCTGCTGCTCATCGGCCAGATGTCGCTGCTGACCTACCTGCCCTTGTTCCTCAAGGAGCGGCTCGCGTTCTCGACCGTCCACGCCAGCCAGTGGTTGTCCATCACCCAGGGCGGAGCCGTGCTCGGCCGGGTGGGCTGGGGCACGGTGAGCGATCGCCTCTACGGCGGCAGGCGCAAGGTCGTGCTGGTGCTCATCGGCGTCATCTCCGTGGTCCTGTGCGCGGGGTTGAGCGCGCTCGACGAGGGGGTCCCGCCGTCTGTCCTCGTGCCGTTGACCTTTCTCGGCGGGTTCAGCATGATCGGCTACCAAGGTGTCTCCTATTCCCTCATCAGCGAGATCGCGGGGCAGTCTCGGACAGGGATGGCACTGGGTCTCATGATCACGATCAACGCACTGGGAACCGTGGTGGGTACCCCCACGTTCGGGTATATTGTCGATACGACGGGTTCCTACGGCATCGCATGGCAGGCGCTTGCCTGCGTGCTGGCGCTGGGAACGGCGAACATCGCCGTATTCGTCACGGAGCCTCACCGGGCGGAGTAGCCGCCTTTTCGGGAGGTTGGCCAATGGAGCGGCAAGCGGTCGAACGGAACACGTCGAGGAACGCCCGTATCCTTGTCTTCGGCGACGACAATCCCGAAGGTGCGCTTTTGGAGCGGCACCTGAGAGAAATGGGATACACCGTGTGCGCGACTGTTCCACTCACTTGGGAGGGCACCGACGTCGCCGAACTCAAGCCGGACCTGGCGCTGGTTGATCTCGACTCGAAGGGGGAAGTAGACGGCCTTCTCATCTCCGAACGGCTTGAAGGCTGGTGCGACGTTCCGGTGGTGTGTCTGACGGAGGACGTTGAGGGGAAGATTTTCGCGCGGGAGCCGGGCGTGACCATCTCGGGTCACGTTCTGAAGCCCTTTGACCCGCGACAGCTACACCTGAACATTCACACGGCGCTTTCGCGTCATCAGCCGCGGGGCACTCAAGGGAACAGTGGCCCGCTGGAGCGGGAGGCGGAGAGGCTCAGTGCCCGTCTCGGCCTCATGGAGACCATATTCGAGAGCATGAAGGAAGGCGTGCTGGTGGTCGATGAACAAGGCAAGACGCTGTTCGCCAACCCGCCCGTCAGAAACCTGGCCGCGGGCCGTACGGGGAGCGTCTGTTTCCAGGATTGGCACAACCAGTTCGAGATCTATTTCGCCGACCAGAAAACGGTCATGCCCCTGGAAGCCAATCCGCTCATGCGTGCTCTGCAAGGGGAGAAGACCGACAGGGTCGAGGTATACGTAGCCGATTTGCCGGTCGGCGGCCGTTTCGTCAGCGTCAGCGCGCGGCCGTTGAAACAAGACGTTCACGGAATCGGCGGCGCCGTGGCCGTCTTTCAGGACATCACCGGGATCAAGGAAGCCGAGGCTCGCCTGCGGAATACGATGCGTGAGTTGCGGGAACAGAGCGAGACTATGGAGGCGATCTTCAACGGCATTCGGGACGGCATACTGGTGGTCGACCGCGAGGGGAAGTATCTGTATGCCAATCCCGCGGTCCGGGAGCGCCTTGGGGACGAATACGAGGCCCAGCGCGGAGGCGAGTGGTTGGAGGACCTGGCGCACCCTTACTACTACCCCGATCGACAAACCCGCATGGAGGTCGAGGATTTCCCCCTTGCCCGAGCCATCTGGAAGGGACAGACGGTTGAAGATGCCATCTCGTTTCAGCGCGACTCGGCGAATCCTGATGGCGGCTGCTACCTGCGGGAGAACGTGCGGCCGTTCTTCGACGAGGGCGGCCGTATCAGAGGAGCTGTCGCAACCTATCACGACGTGACGGCCCAGGTGCTGGCGGAGGAAGCGTTGACCCATGCGTTCACACAGGGCCGGCTGGAGATCGTCGATACGATCCTCCACAACATCGGCAATGCCATCAACAGCGTCACCACGGGCATCGACACCGTCCACCAGCACATGAGCGACGAAGGGCCGCTACGCGGTCTCCGCGCGCTCGCCGACGCCGTGCAGAAGCATCGGGACGACCCGGTCGATTACATCCGGAGTGACCCGCAAGGGCAGAAGGTGTTGCCGCTCCTCGTCGCCTTGGCCAAGGACTTCACTCGACAGCAAGAGGCCTTGGCGAAGACCGTGGCAAGAGTCCGGGACAGGGCGAACCACATCGCCGATATCGTGCGGACGCAGACGGCCATGGGCGGTGCCAAGATGGTCCGGAAGGACATCGACCTTGGAAACGCACTCCTGACCGCCGTCAAGGTATTGGACGACTCGCTCGATAGGAGGAAGATTCGGGTCGACATTGACTGTGGGAGGGCGCCAAGAGAGATCCGCATTCAGGAGAGTCAGTTTCATCAGGCGATGGTCAATATCATCAAGAACGCCGCGGAAGGCATCGACGAATTGGCGTCATCGAGTGGCCTCGACCAATCGCCGCGCATTCGGGTAAAGGCGTACACGGAGGGAGCGTTTCTCAACATCGACGTGAGCGACAATGGCATCGGCGTCGCCGACGGGGACACCCGCGCGATCTTTGCCGCGGGCTACTCCACCAAGAAGGTGGGTACCGGGCTGGGACTCCATTCCGCCGCCAATTTCGTCATTGGATCAGGAGGGGAAATCGACCTGTTGAGTGAGGGTCTCGGCAAAGGCGCGACCGCGCGGATCAGGTTGAAGCTCTCCTCGGTGACACCCTCGCCCTTGGGGCAGAGTGAAGCCGGATAAGGCAATGACGGAAAGCGCGGATTACGGCAACCGGCGGGTTCTGGTCGTCGACGACCAGAAGGAGATTCACGACGATTTCAGGGAGATGCTGACCCCCGTGCTGGCGGAGTCGTCGGCGCGGGCGCTGGCGGCCGCGTTCGTCTCCGAGCAAGAGCCGCGGGTCCTTCTGCCGCAATTCGAGCTTCTCCACGCGGGAAGCGGAGCCGAAGCCTGCGCCATCGCGAAGGCGGGCCAGGAGTCAGGCCGTCCCGTCGCCGTAGCCTATGTCGACGTCCGGATGCCGCCAGGGATGGACGGCGTCAGGACCATCCGCCGTTTGAGGGAAGTGGACCCCGACGTCGAGGTCGTGGTCATGACCGCGTACAGCGACAGGCCTCTGCCCGAGATCATCCGCAACGTTCAACCGCTCCACAAGGTGCTCTACATCAGGAAGCCATTCTCCACGGAGGAGATTCAGCAGATGACGCTTGCGCTCGTGGACAAGTGGAACGTCGAGCGGGAGTTGGCCGAAAAGCAGCGTCAGTTCGCCGCCGGTCAACACCGGCTTAGAGCGGTGCTCGACGCCACGGACGATGCCATCGCCATGTTTGACCTCGGGGGTTGTGTGCTGTTCGCCAACAGAGCCTACGAGAAGCTGTTCGGCTTGACCGAAGCCGAGTTGAAACGCCTTCCCGCCGGCGACCTGGCCGCGCGTCTTATCGGGAATTTCGAGCAGCCGAAAAAGTGGAACGACGAGGGAAGGATTCGCTTGAAGAACCACACCGGCCCGGAGGACGAGACCGCCGGGCAGCAGTCCGAGTACCGTGTCTTCTATCGGTCCACGGGGCCCGTGCGCGAAGGCGCGCACGTGACCGGCAGTGTCGTTGTCTACCGTGACATGACCAAGGAAGCGGAGACGGAACGGGCCAAGGCCGAAGTCCTGCGCCTGCGCGGCGAACTGGAGGCCACGTACTCCTTCGAAGGCATCGTGGGCGCCAGTCCGCAGATGCAGCGAGTCTACAAGTTGATGCAACAGGCGGCCGAGAGCGACATCACCGTCCTGCTGGAAGGCGAGAGCGGAACCGGGAAGGAGCTGGTGGCGAAGTCGCTTCACTTCAACAGTCCGCGCCGGTCGGAGCCCTTTCTGGCCATCAACTGCGCGGCCATTCCGGAGACCCTCATCGAGAGCGAGCTCTTCGGCCACGAGCAGGGCGCCTTTACCGGAGCGAGCCGGCGGAGGGTCGGTGCCTTCGAGCGCGCTTGCGGGGGAACGATCCTGCTGGACGAGATCGGCGACATGCCGCCGGCCCTTCAGGCCAAGCTGTTACGCGTGCTGCAGGAACGGGAGATCCAGCGGGTGGGCGGAGCCGTCATGATCTCCGTCGACGTCCGGGTCATCGCGGCGACCAACCGGGATCTGGAGGCCGCGATGAAGGCCGGCGGTTTCCGGGAAGACTTGTACTATCGGGTCACGGCCTTCCCGATCGAAATTCCGTCGCTGCGCCAACGGCCCGAAGACATCCCGCTCCTGGCGGACCACTTTCTGAACAAACACGCTCAACGGGCCGGCAAGGCCATGAAGGGCATTTCCACCGCCGCGACGGCCCTGTTGCTCCAGCACGACTGGCCCGGCAACGCACGGGAACTGGAGAACGCCATCGAGCGCGCTCTTCTCCTGGAAACCACCCAGGTGCTCCAGGTTCACAACCTTCCACCGCACATCGCGCGACCGGATCTTTCGCGAGACGCCGGCGGGTCGGTCCTCTCGCTGGCGGAGACGGAGCAACGGGCACTGGCTCGGGCGTTGGATTCGACTGGAAACAACATCACTCAGGCGGCGCGGGTGTTGGGCATCAACCGAGTCACGCTACACCGAAAGTTGAAGAGATACGGTCTCTCTACCCAAAGATAAGGTCTTCGAAGTGTTGCGAACTGCAACTGTTGTCGCAGTATTGCAGATCCTTCCTTAACCGTACTCCAGGTTACGAAAAACGTGAGGAAACTATGGAGGCCTCCGTGGCAAGGTGTAGGCTCGTGTTTCAATTCGCAACAGTGCGAGAGCTGGAAGGTCGTCCCAGCACATCTACAACTAACGGATATGTAATGGTTTTCTGCGCTCCTTCCGGCTGCGGCATGTGGATTGCATCACGAGATAAGTGGTGCTGGCCCATCGAGGCCCATCCGTCGCGATCACGTGGAGCCAATCATGCCACATGCGCCTTCCAGTACTCGACTTCAGGTCAAGGTAGTCGAAGAGTCGGACTCGCCCGATTCTGGTCGGATGAGGTCGATCCAGTCCTATGGCCTGCCCGAAGGGTGGACGGTCGCCGAGGTTCACGAGCTGTTCCTGAAAGAAGGTTTGAAGCCCGAGAACAAATGGCTGCCGGCCGCCGAGGCTGTTCCGCCGTTCTGGAGGCGGGGCAAGCGCGGGTAGTCCTCCTCACAACCCTCCCATTGTCGTCAGAGTGGCTTCGTGCGTTGGCATTCCCGGTGCGCAAATGCTAATATTGTGCCCAAGTTCGGCGTTCGTCCCGGCGACTCATTCGAGCGTGTGTTCGAGCGCATTTCCGATCCATCAGAATGTAAACGCAGTCACCAAACCTGACCCAATCACACCAATCCATGGCTTCATCCGAGTCCGACTACAAGGCCGACGATATCAAGGTTCTAGAAGGGCTGGAGGCTGTCCGCAAGCGCCCCGGCATGTACATCGGAGACACCGCCGAACGGGGCCTCCACCATCTCGTTTACGAGATTGTCGACAATTCCATCGATGAGTCCCTCGCGGGCGAGTGCGACCGCGTCGACATTACGATCCACATCGATAACAGTGTGACGGTCGTGGACAACGGACGCGGCATCCCCGTGGACATGCATGCCACGGAGAAGCGCCCGGCGGCGGAGGTGGTGCTGACCAAGCTCCACGCCGGCGGCAAGTTCGAAAAGGGCGCTTACAAGGTCTCCGGCGGACTGCACGGAGTGGGCCTGTCCGTGGTCAACGCGTTGGCGGAGAGCCTCGAGGTCGAGATCAAGCGCGACGGCAAGGTGTACCAGCAGGCCTACGAGCGGGGCACGCCTCTGGCGCCGCTCAAGGAGATGGGCACCACCACCGAGCGCGGCACGCGCGTCACTTTCAAGCCGGATTCCACCGTTTTCGAGACCGTCGACCTGAGTTTCGACCTGCTGTCCCAAAGACTGCGCGAGCTGGCGTTTCTCAACCGGGGGCTGCGCATCCTCATCGAGGACCAGCGCAACGACAAGAAGCACGAATTCTTCTACGAGGGCGGCATCGTCTCTTTCGTCGAGCACCTGAACCGCGTGAAGACCGCGGTTCACCCCAAGGTCATCTACCTGGAGGGGGAGAAGGACGGCACCGAGGTCGAAATCGCGCTGCAGTGGAACGACAGCTACTCCGAAACGGTCTATTCGTTCGCCAACAACATCAATACCGCCGAGGGCGGCACGCACCTGATCGGCTTCAAGGCCGCGCTGACTCGTACCATCAACCACTACGCCGCCGGCTCCAACCTTCTCAAGAAAGACGAGGACAACCTCCAGGGAGACGACGTCCGCGAGGGACTCACCGGGGTCATCAGCGTCAAGGTGCCCGAGCCCCAGTTCGAAGGCCAGACCAAGACCCGCCTGGGAAACAGCGACGTCAAGGGCATCGTGGAGGCCTTGATCAACGACCGGCTCACGACCTATTTCGCCGAGCATCCCGGCGAGGCGAAGAAGATCGTCTCCAAGGGCATCGAGGCGGCGCGGGTGCGCGAGGCCACGCGCAAGGCCAAGGAGCTGGCGCGCCGCAAGGGGGCGCTGGACTCGGCCTCGCTGCCTGGCAAGCTCGCGGATTGCCAGGAACGCGACCCCGCGCTGAGCGAGATCTTCCTGGTGGAGGGCGATTCGGCCGGCGGTTCCGCCAAGCAAGGGCGCGACCGGCGCAACCAGGCGATCCTGCCGCTCAAGGGCAAGATCCTCAACGTCGAGAAGGCGCGCTTCGACAAGATGCTGTCGTCCCAGGAGATCCGCCTGTTGCTGACGGCCCTGGGCGCGGGGGTCAAGGACGACTACGATTCGGAGAAGCTGCGCTACCATACCGTCATTATCATGACGGATGCGGACGTGGACGGTTCCCACATCCGCACGCTGCTGCTGACCTTCTTCTATCGCCAGATCCCCGACCTGGTGGAGAAGGGCTACCTGTATATCGCCCAGCCGCCCCTGTACAAGGTCAAGCGGGGCAAGCAGGAGCGCTACCTGAAGGACGAGAACAGCCTGGAGGACTACCTCATCGAGAAGGGCACCGAGAACCTCCGGGTGCGGCCGGCGGAAGCGAACGGCAACGGCGCCAGGGATGTCAAGGGTACGGCGCTTCAGGCCTTCGTCAAGAAGGTCGTGCGGGTGGACAAGCTGCTGCATCTCATGGCCAGGAAGCACAAGGAGCGCGCCCTGGTCGAGGCGTTGCTGCTGCAGCGCGACTTCGACGCGAATCATCTCAAGGACGAGTCGGACTTGAAGGACCTCGCCGTTCAGCTCGAGTCCTACGTCAACCTCGTGACGCCGGAGATCGGGCCGATGTCCGCCGTCACGGAGCGCGATCCGGAGCACGATTGCTGGAAGCTCGTATGCTCCACCCGCTCCAACGGCAGCGGCATCCGCACGGTCATCGACCGGGAGTTCCTCACCAGCCCCGAGTACCGTGAGCTCAAGCGGCTCCACGGCGAGTTGCGGGCCTCGGGTGATTCGCCCTTCGTCGTGGAGGAAGGCGAGCGCACCGAAGATGCGCGCGGTCGAAAGGACCTGCGCTCGCACAAGGACCTGCTCCAGTTCGTCATGGAGCGCGGCAAGAAGGGGCAATACATCCAGAGGTACAAGGGCCTCGGGGAGATGAACCCGGACCAGCTCTGGGAGACCACGATGGATCCGGCGTCCCGGGTGCTGCTGCAGGTTCGGGTCGAGGACGGCGTCGAGGCCGACGACATCTTCTCCACGCTCATGGGCGATCACGTGGAGCCCCGCCGGAAGTTCATCGAGGACTATGCCCTCACGGTGCGCAACCTCGATGTCTGATTTCCGCTAATCCCCCCACCCCTGCTCAATGGAAGCCGGAATAAGACAACAGAAGGTCCCCGTCTACATCGAAGACGAGATGCGCCAGTCCTACGTGGACTATGCCATGAGCGTCATCGTGGGGCGGGCGTTGCCGGACGTGCGTGACGGCCTGAAGCCGGTGCATCGGCGTGTGCTCTACGCCATGCACGACATGGGCAACCACTGGAACAACGCCTACCGCAAGTCCGCCCGGGTCGTCGGCGACGTCATCGGAAAGTACCATCCGCACGGCGACGCCGCCGCCTACGACACCATCGTACGCCTCGCACAGACCTTCTCCATGCGCTACTGCCTGGTGGACGGGCAGGGCAACTTCGGCTCGGTGGACGGCGATCCCCCGGCGGCCATGCGCTACACCGAGATCCGCATGGCGCGCGTCGCCCAGGAGTTGCTCGCCGACATCGACAAGGAGACCGTCGACTTCCTGCCCAACTACGACGATTCCATGGAGGAACCGTCGGTGCTGCCGTCGCGGCTGCCCAACCTGCTCGTCAACGGCGCCGCGGGCATCGCCGTGGGCATGGCCACCAACATCCCGCCGCACAACCTCAGCGAGGTCATCGACGGCCTCATCGCCCTGGTGGAGCGTCCCGGCCTGACCATCGACGAGCTGATGGAGTACATCCCTGGCCCGGATTTCCCCACCGGCGGGTTCATCCACGGGCGCGAGGGCATCAACCAGGGTTACAAGACCGGACGGGGTAGCGTGCAGATGCGCGCGCGGGTCTCCACCGAGACGGTGAAGCGTACGGGCAAGGAGCAGATCATCGTCTCCGAGATCCCGTACATGGTGAACAAGACCCGCCTCATGGAGCAGATCGCCAACCTGGTCCACGAGAAGAAGATCGAGGGCATCGCCGACCTGCGGGACGAGTCCGACCGCGACGGCATGCGCATCGTCGTGGAGCCCAAGCGCGACGCGATGCCGCAGATCATCATCAACGCCCTGTACAAGCATACGAGCCTGCAAGAGACCTTCGGCGTCAACATGCTGGCGATCATCGACGGCCGCCCGAAGCTCCTGAACCTGAAGGAAATCCTGGACGCGTTCCTCGAGCACCGCAGGGAAACCGTAACCCGGCGCACGGCCTACGACCTGCGCAAGGCCGAGGAACGGCTGCACATCCTCGAAGGGCTCAAGATCGCGCTGGACTACCTCGACGAGGTCATCAAGTTGATCCGCGAATCACCCGATCCGCGATCCGCGAAGGAAGGGCTCATGGCCGGCGCCTTCGCCGGGACGCCAGCGCCCGACCCCAGTCTGCGACTTTCGGAAGCCCAGGCCCAGGCCATCCTGGAGATGCGCCTGCAGCGGCTCACGGGGCTCGAACGCGGCAAGATTCTCGAGGAGCACCGGGCCGTGGAGGCCACCATCGCCGAGCTGCGCCGGATCCTGGCCGACGAGAACAGGGTGTTCGCCATCATCGTGGACGAACTCCGGGAGATCAAGGAAGCCTACGGCGACGCGCGCCGCACGGCCATCGTCGACAAGGCCGACGAGATCTCCATAGAGGACCTCATCGTGGAGGAGGACATGGTGGTGACCGTGTCCCATGAGGGGTACATCAAGCGCAACCCCATCACCCTGTATCGGGCGCAACGCCGCGGCGGCAAGGGCAAGGTGGGCACCACCACCCGCGACGAGGACTTCGTCGAATCCCTGTTCGTCGCCTCCACCCACTCCCACATCCTGTTCTTCACAACCGTCGGCAAGGTGTACCGCATCAAGGTGCACGAGCTGCCCCAAGGCGGCCGCGCCGCCAAGGGCCGGCCGGTGGTGAACCTGCTGCAGCTTCAGGAAAACGAGAAGGTGTCGGCGTTTCTGCCGGTGCGGGAGTTCGAGGAGGGCCGCTACATCATCTTCGCCACCCGGAACGGCCTCGTCAAGAAGACCGATCTCATGGCCTATTCCAGTCCGCGAGCCACCGGCATCCGCGCCATCGCGCTGGAAGACGACGACTCGCTCATCGAGGTGCTGCTTACCGACGGCGACCAGGACATCCTGCTTTCCACCATGGACGGGCAGTCCATCCGCTTCAAGGAGGAGCTGGTGCGCCCCATGGGCCGCGACACCATGGGCGTCATCGGCATCCGGCTGGAGGAGGGGGACCAGGTGGTGAGCATGGAGGTGCTGCACCCCGGCGCGTCCATCCTGACCGTCTCGGACAAGGGCATGGGCAAGCGCACCGGCGCCGACGAATACGGGCAACAGGGCCGTGGCGGGAAGGGCCTCATCACCATGAAGACCACCGAGCGCACCGGTCGCGTGGTGGGCGTGCAGCAAGTGACGGACGAGGACCAGTTGATGCTCATCACCGACGGCGGCAAGATCATCCGGCTGCGCATCGGCGACCTCCGAGTCATCGGCCGCAACACCCAGGGCGTGCGCCTCATCGACCTCGACAACGGCGAACGCGTGGTGTCGCTGGCCCGGCTGGCGGAAGACGACAGTTAGGGCTTCATTCCCGCATCCTCGGTCATTTCCGCGAAACACGGCTGTGGCAAGAATGTGCTTGGACACGAAATGGCACGAACGCCACTTACCGTCATTCCCGCGGAAGCGGGAATCCAGGCGGGCCGGGGTTTGGGCAGCGTAACCCTTACAGACCATGTCCATCGGTATCATAGGCGCGGGCGGCTGGGGCACGGCCTTGGCGGTATTGCTCTGCAGGAAGCACGACGATGTCTCCTTGTGGTGCCATTCCGCGGAGACGTTGGCGCGCATCCGGGAGACTGGCGAGAACGCCGCTTACCTGCCTTCGGTCAAGCTGCCCGACCGTCTCCAGGTCACCGGTTCCCTCGAAACCGCGGCATCCGGCCGTGAACTGCTTCTGTGCGTGACCCCGTCGCACTTCCTGCGCGAGGTCATGACGCGGGCGGCGGCGTTCGTGACCACCGAGACCATCGTGTGCTGCGGTTCCAAGGGCATCGAAGAGTCGACCCTCATGACCATGGGCGACGTACTGGCGGACGTCCTGGGGAATTCCCGTCGACACGCCTTCCTGTCCGGGCCCACCTTCGCCCTGGAAGTGGCCCAGGGGCTGCCCGCCGCGGTCACCGCCGCCAGCGCCGAGCCCGCGGTGGCGCGCAAGGTGCAGCAAAGCGTCGGCTCCCCTGAATGCCGCGTGTACACGTCCACCGATGTCGTCGGAGTCCAGTTGGGCGGCGTCATCAAGAACGTCATCGCCATCGCCGCCGGCGTGAGCGACGGCCTGGAGCTGGGGCACAACGCCCGGGCCGCGCTCATCACCCGCGGTCTCGCCGAAATGACCCGCCTGGCCGTGAAGATGGGCGCCGACCCGATGACCCTGTCCGGCCTCCCCGGCCTGGGCGACCTCGTGCTCACCTGCACCGGCCATCTGAGCCGCAACCGCAATCTCGGCTTCCAACTCGGGCAGGGACGGCGCCTCGCCGACATCGTCGCCGGGACGCGCATGGTCGCCGAAGGCGTGCGCAACACACGCACCGTCCACCTCCTGGCCCAACGCCACGGGGTCGAGATGCCCATCGTCGAGCAGATGTACGGTGTCCTCTACGAGGACAAGGACCCCATGCAGGCCGTCCGCGACCTCATGCGGCGCACCCAGAAGGCCGAAGCGGACTAGTGTCCTGCGTCACAAATAGCTTGATGAATCCGCGAGGGCATTTTTGTCGTCGGCAAGGCGCGATGACGAGCAGTGGCGGGCACCACGCGAGGAAGACCCCGGGTCAAGGCCCGGGGTGACGTAACGCAGCCGACGGCGAAAAGGACCCGCGGATTCATCAAGCTATTTGTGACGCAGGACACTAGCACGCGATGGTGTACCGGGACGCGCAGGGCTCCATGTTGTGGAGTTCCCGGCCGCGGCAAATTGACAAGCCCACCCCTGTATGCCAGAAATAGGGACACTGACGAATGAAGGTGCGGAAATGAAACGGACGTATCAACCGAGCAATCTGAGGCGCAAAAGAACCCACGGGTTTTTTGCACGAATGGAAACCCCTGGCGGGCGGAATGTCCTGAGGCGCCGGCGAGCCAAGGGAAGGAAGCGGTTGACCGTCGTCATCCCACCCAAGGGTCCTCGCTCCTAGGACGGCCCGTTGTCCCGTGTGCGGGAGAGTTTCCCGAAGGAAGCCCGCCTGACCAGACGTTCCGACTTCCTGCTGCTGGGTCGCAGGGGCCGGAAGTTCTTCACGCCGCACTTCATCATCATCCGTAGAGACAACGACCATCTGGGCAAACGGCTGGGGGTCACGGTCAGCTCGAAGGTGGGAAACGCGGTGGTTCGCAACCGCGTGAAGCGCATGCTGCGCGAGTTCTTCCGCCGCGGGCAAGAGAACTTTCGCCCGGATCAGGACACCGTGGTGATCGCGCGCAAGGGCGCGGGAGACATGAGCTACATGGCGGTGACCGCCGAGCTCCGCAAGGTGATCGGTCCGAAGCCGAACACCCGGTAAGAGGGATGACGACCATCGCCCGCGCCGCCGTGCGCGTCTGCATCAGGGGCTACCAGCGGCTTCTCTCGCCGTTGCTGCCGCCGTGCTGCCGCTTCTTCCCCACCTGCTCCGCCTACACGTTGCAGGCAGTGGACCGTCACGGCGTCGTCAGGGGCCTCTGGCTCGGCGCCTTGAGGATACTGCGCTGCCACCCGCTCCATGCCGGCGGCTATGACCCGGTACCGTAAGCGTTCATGGAAAAACGAGCTTTCATCGCGGTCATCATCTCGATCCTCATCATCATCCTCTACCAGGAGTACATGAGGCGGTTCTATCCGCCGGCCGAGCCGCCGGCGCGGGAAACCGCGACCCAACCCCGCCAGGAGCAGGCAGCCCCGAACCTGGTTCCGGGGCTGGTCCCGTTGGCCGAGCAGGCGCCATTGCCGGCGACAACCCCTCTGCCGGGGACAACTCCTTTGCCGGAAGCGACCCCGCTGCCGGGCACGGTTCCCGTTGAACCGGCGCCGCGCCCTTCCGTAAGGGAAGTGACGGTGGAGACCCCCGACTACATCGCACGCTTCACCAGCCAGGGAGCCCGGCTGACGAGCTTCCGGTTGAAGCGCTACCGTCACGAGATCGACGAAAACAGCCCGTTGATCGAGATGGTTTCCCACCTCCCCGGCATGGAGTACCCGCTGGGGCTGCGCGTGCGCGGCACGCGGTCGGGGACGGACCAGGGCATCGTGTACGACGTCCATAGCACGGACCTCAGGCTGGGAGAGAGCGATAGCGCCGGCCTCACCTTCTCGGGCGTGACGCCGGCGGGGCGCCGCGTGGTGAAGCAGTTTACCTTCAGCGGTTCCAGCTATGCCGTGGACGTCGCCGTATCGATGGAAGGGTCACCTCAGGCGCCGGGCCTTCTCTTCACGACTCACGGCCAGAGCAAGGGAATCAACAGGGACGCCAGGTTCGAGGGCGTCATCGCGTTGCGCGGCGGCGATCTCCTGCGTCCGTCCGAGATCGACAACAAGACCCCGCTCAAGCTGGACGGCGCGCTTTCCTGGGTCGGTTTCGGCCAAACGTACTTCGTCAGCGCGTTCCTGCCGCCGGAGGGCGTGGAAACGGCCGCGACCGTGGTCAACAATCTCTCGCCGGAACGGCGCGAGGACATGTCCGGGTGGTTCTCGGTGGCGGACTATTCGGACACGGTCTTCGCCCTCGAGATCCGCACTCCCGGCAATCCGGGTGCGCCGGGCACCGCCCGCTACCAGCTCTTCATGGGGCCCAAGGTTCTCAACCTGCTCAAGTCCTTCCGGCGCGGTCTCGATGAGTCCATCGACTTCGGCTACTTCGGCTTCATCTCGGTGCCGATGCTGCAGGCGCTGCACTTCTTCCAGACCTATACCGGGAACTACGGTCTCGACATTATCCTGCTCACGCTCATCATCAAGCTGCTGCTGTGGCCGCTGACGCAGAAGAGCTTCGTCTCCATGAAGCGCATGCAGAAGCTCCAGCCGCAAATGCAGCGTCTCAAGGACAAGTTCGGGGAAGACAAGACGCGGCTCAACAAGGAGATGATGGACCTCTACAAGCGGAACAAGGTGAACCCGCTGGGAGGCTGTCTGCCGATGCTCCTGCAGTTCCCCTTCTTCATCGGCTTCTACAACGCCTTGTTGACGCCCATCGAGTTGCGGCACGCGAGCTTCCTGTGGATCAAGGACCTGTCCCGTCCCGACTGGGAGTCGCTGCCGTTCTCCCTGTTCGGGTTCGACGCGGGCATACCGGTGCTGGTGCTGCTCATGGGCGCGAGCATGTTCATCCAGCAGTGGATGTCGCCGGCCGTCGGCGATCCCAACCAGCGGCGCATGATGATGCTGATGCCGCTGATATTCACCGTGATATTCGTGAGCTTCCCGTCGGGGCTCACCATCTACTGGTTCGTCAACAACCTGCTGAGCATCCTTCAGCAGTACATGATCAACCGCAAAGAGCGCTGACAGCCCCGTGGCGGCAGTCCCGAAGGCTGTCGCGCCCCGTGGAGGAGAGGCTTGTGATGAAGCAAGTGGAAACGGAAGGCGAGACTCTTGACGAGGCCATCGGCAAGGCGCTGAGCTTGTTGGGAGTCGAACGGGACGAGGTGTCCCTCGACATTCTGGCGGATGAGAAGGCCGGGCTGCTCGGCTTCGGGCGCCAGAACGCACGTGTCCGCGCCACCATACGGACCTCGGTGACAGCCGTGGTCGACGAGGCGGCGTCCGATGGGGGTTCCGAAGATGAGGCCCGGGAGAGCGAACCCGCCGAAGCGGCGGCCGAGGTGGACGTGCGCGACACCCCCGTCGTGGACGAAGCCGGCGATTCGCCCGTGCCGGATGAACCCGCGGAAGAGCTGTCCGCGGATGTCGAAGAGAGCGTGGCGGAGGTCCGGAAGATCGGTGTCGAGGTGCTCACCGAGATACTGCGACTGATGGGCATCGATTCCAAGGTCGTGGTCAAGCCGGGGCACGGTCCCGCGGAAGTCGTCCTCGACATCCAGGGTGACAGCGGCGCGCTGCTGATCGGTCGCCGCGGTCAGACCCTGGAAGCGCTGCAGCACATCGTGAGCCGCATCGTCGCGGAGAAGGTCGGGGCGGACGGCGCGCAGCCCATCGTCGACACCGAAGACTACCGTGGCCGGCGTATCCGCTCCCTGGAGGACATGGCCCTCCGTCTGGGCGAGAAGGCCAAACGCAGCCGCAAGCCCCAGAGCATCGACGCTCTCAACGCGCGCGACCGGCGTGTCGTGCACATGGCGCTCAAGGACGACCCTTGGCTCACCACCAAGAGCCAAGGCGAGGGCGCCTTCCGCCAACTCCTGATCGTCCCCGAGGGGGACCGGCGCTCGCCCGACGAGGACGGCGCCGGCGACGACCGCTGAGTCGGTTCACCGCGTTTCAGCGGTTCCCGAGCAATTCGCCGAAAGGTTGACTTGCCCTATTGACTTGGGTGCGGCTGGTACTATAATTTTTAATTGACCGGCTGGCCGGTCATATTGAGATATGCCTATCGTTGTCGACAAGGAGCGCAAGCGCGCGGAGATCCTGGAAGCGGCCATGGCCGTTTTCGCCAGCAAGGGCTTCCATCGCGCCAAGATGGAGGAAGTGGCCGCCGCCGCGCAGATCGGCAAGGGCACCATCTACGAGTATTTCACGAGCAAGCCGCAACTGCTTCAGTCCCTCCACGGCCACATGCTGGGCAAGCTCAAGGAGTACTACGGCGAGAAGCTCAAGGGCATCGAGGAGCCTCCCGAGATCCTGGCCCATTTCCTGGCCGCGGCCCTGGCGAGCTTCCGGGAATGGCAGCCCTTCTTCTACGTCTTTTGCGACGTCTGGGCCGAGGCCGGCCGGCCCGAGCAGCAGAACCTCCTGCGCATGCAGTTGCGCGAGGCCTACCGGTCGTCCATCGACGACCTGACCCGTGTGGTCGAGGCGGGCGTGGCCGGCGGATTCTTCCGTTGCGAGCAGCCCCGGCTGGCGGCCGAGCACATTCTCGCCTGCGTCGACGGCCTGGCGCTCCACTGGCTCTATGACCAGGAGGCCTTCGACCTCGACGAGATGACCGAATCGCTGACGCGGACGGTCCTGAGGAGCCTTTCGTGAGAGTCCGCATCGCCGTATCCGTGTTGTTGATCCTGCTGCTGAGCGCGGTGACCGCGGTGGGCGTGTACGTGATCCAGGACGTGGAAGAAAAGCCGCCGGTCCAGCCCGTAGCGGTGCCCGTACCCGTGGAGGTGGCCGCGGTGGCGGCGGCCGACTTCATGCACCGGATCGAGGCCTTGGGAAGCATCGCGGCGGTGCGCGAAGGGCCGGTCAGCGCCGAGGTTGCCGGCCGCATCGTCGAGATCCCGGCGGACGTGGATCTGGGCAGCGAGGTGGCGACCGGCGATCTGCTGGCCAAGGTGGATCACCGGGACTACGAGATCTCGTTACGGAAGGCCGCGGCCCAGGTGTCCGCGGCCACGGCGCGGCGGCGCAAGGCCTCGGTGGACATCGAGAGACAACGGAACTTGGTGCGCCTCAACGCGGAACAGCTCCGGCTTGCGCAGGCGGAGCACGACCGCCTCCTCAAGCTGCGCGAGAAGGAGCTCGTGTCCAGCCAGGAAGTCGAGCGGCAGGAGCTTTCCTGGCGGCGCATCGAGGAGGAACTGGAGTCGGCCAGGAGTGGACAGCACCAGGCGGAAGCCCTGTACGCCATCGCCCAGGCCGACCTCGACCTCGCCGGCGTGCAATTGGAACAGGCGCGGGAGACGTTGCGCGACACCGAGATCCGCGCGCCCTATGCCGGCATCATCGCGCGCAAGAGCATCACTCTGGGAGAGCGGGTCGCGCTGGGCCAGGTGCTCTTTCAACTGGCCGACGTGGAGACGGTGAAACTCGACGTGCGCATCCCGGCCTCCGATATTCGACAGATCAAATCGCGGGTGGCGGCGAGCGTGCGGGTGACCGGCATGGAGCGGGAATTCACCGGACAGGTGACCAACATCGGTCCGCGCGCCGACCCGGGCACCCGCTCCTTCCCGGTGGAGATCTTCCTGTCCAACGAGGGACGCCGGCTTCTTCCCGGGATGTTCGCGCGGGCCAGGATTCCGGTCCGCGGCTATCCGGGGGCCATCCTGATCCCGCGGGAAAGCGTGCTCTTCGAGGGCGACAAGGCCACCGTCTTCGTGGTGGATACCGATTCCGGCCGCGCGGCGCGGCGCGCGGTGCGCATCGCCGGGCGTTTCGGCGCACGCTACATGATCGCCGGGGGCCTTGAGCCCGGAGACCTACTCATCACCGCCGGGCAGCGCCTGCTGCTGGACGGCGCGCGCATTCGCGTGGTCACGCGCCGGGATCTTTCCTCATGAAGAAGGTGATCGAGTTCTCGATCGGGAACCCCGTCATCGTCAACCTGGTGGTGCTCCTGATCCTCGTCTCGGGGGTCATCGCCTTTGTCGGGATGAAGCGGGAGTTGTTCCCCGATTTCTCCCGCCGCGTGATCCGGATCGATACGACGTACCGAGGCGCCTCGCCCGAAGAGGTGGAGGAGCTCATCACCGCCAAGATCGAGGACAGGGTCCGCAACGTGGACGGCGTCAACGAGATGCTGTCCACTTCCCGCGAAGGGCAATCCGAAATCCGTCTACAGATGCAGTCGGATACCGAGATGAGCCGCGCTCTGGGGGACGTGCGCGCCGCCCTGGACCAGGTCGCCGGACTACCGGAGGAGGCCGAGGAGCCCCGGGTGAGCGAGGTCTTGTCCGCCGTCCCGGTGATCACCGTCGCATTGAGCGGCGACATCCCCGAGCGCGAGTTGGGGGAGATCGCCAAGGACGTGCGCGATCGGCTCCGGCGCGTCGACGGCGTCGCCACCGTCTCGATCTTCGGCTTGCGCGACAGCCGTATCCTCATCGAGATCGATCCGGAACGGCTCGATCAGTACGGGTTGAGCCTGGAAGAGATTCGCGCCGCCGTGGCCAATCAGAACCGCAACGTGCCCGGAGGCGCGCTGAAGACGGCGCGCGGCGAAATCCTTGTGCGGACCCTGGGGGTGGCCGGAGGCGTGGCCGATGTGGAGCGCATGATTCTCCGCTCCACCAGCACCGGGCATGCCCTCACGGTCGGTGACGTGGCCGTGGTGCGCGAATCCTTCGAAGACCCCACGGCGTTGTCGCGTTACGGCGGCAGGCCGGCGATGAACCTTGTGGTGATCAAGGAGGACAGCGGCGATACCATCAGTGTCTCGGAACGCGTCCGCGACTCCGTGGCGGAGTTCCGCGGCACCTTGCCGGGAACCGTTTCCATCGGGATCTTCAACGACTTTTCGGTGTTCATCCGAAACCGTTTGGGTACTCTGGGCGAGAGCGGCGCCATCGGCCTGAGCATCGTGCTGGCCACGCTGTGCCTGTTCGTGCGCGGCCGGATCGCCGTGTTGACCGCCCTCGGCATTCCGTTCGCGGTGCTGGGCTGCATGGTTCTGATGTCGGTCTTCGATTACAGCCTGAACATGATCTCCGCCTTCGGTCTGATCCTGGTCCTCGGCCTCTTGGTGGACGATGCCGTCATCGTGACCGAGAACGTGTACCGTTACGTGGAGCAGGGTCTGCCCGCCAAGGAGGCGGCGCTCCGGGGCACCTACGAGGTCGCCTGGCCCGTGGTCACCACCGTGATGACCACGGTCGCGGCTTTCGTTCCGTTCCTGCTGATCCCGGGAACCATCGGCTTCTTCATGGAGCCGCTCCCCATCGTGGTGACCTTCGCCTTGCTGCTCTCGCTGCTCGAGGTGTTGTTCATCCTGCCGTCGCATCTTTCGGAGGTGATCACGCCGGCCTATGCGAACAAGCTGCGCCGCGGGGAGCGCCTGTGGCTTACGCGAATGCGCCGTCGCGACCGCCTGACCGGTCTCCGGCGCATGCACGTGCCCGGCCAGCGCGCGTGGCTTGCCAGACTGCGCGGGGGCTATGAAACGATCCTCGGAGTCGCGGTCCGCTGGCGTTATGTGGCGGTCAGCGTGATCGTCGCGGGCAGTGTGCTGCTGGCGGTGGCGGCCCAGTATCGGGTGCCCTTCGTGCTCTTCAAGGAGTTCGAATCGAGCCAGTTCTTCATCAACTTCGAGACTTCCGCCAACGCCAAGCTGGAAGACACGGAGGCCGTGGCCGTTCAGGCAGAGGAGATCGTGCTGGGGTTGCCACCCGGCGAGATGAAGTCCCTATCCACCACCGTCGGCGCCGCCTTCCTGGACGTGAACCGCGTGGTGCGGGGAAGCAACGTGGGGCAACTCACCCTGGAGTTGCAAGAAGATCGCGTCCGCGGCTCGGGCGAGGTCATCGAGGATCTCCGGGACAAGATGGAGCGGATACCGGGCATCACCAAGCTCCAGTTCCTCAGTCTCCAGGCCGGACCCGGAGGGCCGGACATCGAGGCCCGGGTCATCGGCGAGGACCTGGCGAGCCTCAGGCGGCTGACGGATGAGGTGAAGGCGTTCCTGGCGACCTTGCCCGGAGTATTGGACATCCGCGACGACGTGGTCGCCGGCAAGGAGGAACTGCGCATCAGCCTCAAGCCGGAAGGGCGCACGCTGGGACTCGATGTGAGGAGCATCGCGCGTCAGGTGCAGCAGGGTTTCCAGGGGGTCGAGGCTTCGAGCATCCAGCGCGGCGACGAGGACGTGCCCATCGTCGTCCGGTTTCCCGGAGACCAGCGCAGCCAGGTCGACACCGTGTCGCGCATGAAGCTCACGTTGCCCTCCGGTGAGCGGGTCTTCCTGAGTGACGTCGCCGACATCGGCACCGGCATCAGCGCGACCCAGATCAACCGGGACGACCAGAAGCGGGCGCTGAGCGTTTTCGCGGACGTGGAGGTGAAGACAACCACGGTGTTGGAGGTTACGGACGCCTTGAAGCGGCAGTTCGCCGACGCCGGCCGCCGCTACCCGGGCCAGCGCGTCGTGGTCAAGGGCGAGCGGCAGGAGATGGAGGAGTCGCTGGGTTCCCTGCCGCAAATCTCCTTGATCACGTTGTTCGTCATCTATTTCGTGCTGGGTTCCCTGTTCAAGTCGTTCGTACAGCCGTTCATCGTCATGGCCGCGATTCCCTTCTCCCTCGGCGGCGTCGTGATCGGCCATCTCGTCATGGGGGAAAACCTGACCTTCATGTCCCTCCTGGGCTTCATCGCCCTCGCGGGCGTGGTGGTCAACGATTCCCTCATCCTGGTGGACTTCATCAACCGCAGCCGGAAAAGCGGCACGCCGGCGTACGAGTCGATCATCCAGTCGGGCGTCGTGCGCCTGAGGCCGGTCATGCTCACCACCGTCACCACGGTCGGCGGGCTTCTGCCGCTGGCCTTCTTCGCCACCGGCCAGGCCAAGTTCCTCTCGCCCATGGCCATCTCGGTGGTCTGGGGTCTGTCGTTCGCCACCGTCCTCACGCTGATCCTCACCCCCTGTCTCTACGCCATACTGGATGACTTGAAGGTGATCGTCCGGCGGTTGTTCCGCTACCGCGCCATGCCGCCCGAGGCAGTCGCCGCGGAGCATCCTTGAGACCAGGGAGCGCCGGCCAGGATCCGCTATCCCAGCGGAACAGGCTGTGTCCGGACCAGCCAGGCAAGGACCTCACGAACCGTCATTCCCGCGAAAGCTTGCCCTCGACCCCGATCGGGGGCGGGAATCCAGGGGTGGGGCGCGGCGGCATGGCGAGACAGCCCGAATTTGACACCTTCCGGGGCGCTGCCTATAAGTGATGCATGCGCTGGCGAACGTCTTTCATACCCACGGTCAAGGAAGACCCTTCGGACGCGGATGTGGTCAGTCACCGGCTGCTGGTGCGCGCCGGCATGATCCGGCAGGTGAGCCGCGGGGTGTACGATATCCTGCCGCTGGCGCTCCGCACCCTGCGCAAGATCGAGGCCATCGTGCGCGAGGAGATGAACCGGGCCGGCGCCCAGGAACTGCTGATGCCCGTCACCTCCCCCGCCGAGCTGTGGCAGGACAGCGGCCGCTGGAACGTGTACGGCAAGGAGCTGCTGCGCTTCAAGGACCGTCACGAGCGCGACTTCTGCCTCGCCCCCACCCACGAGGAGGTCATCACCGACATCGTGCGCCGGGACGTGCGCTCCTACCGCGAGTTGCCCATGAACCTCTACCAGATCCAGACCAAGTTCCGGGACGAGGTGCGGCCGCGGTTCGGGCTCATGCGCGGGCGTGAGTTCATCATGAAGGATGCCTACAGCTTCCACCTGGACCGGGAAGACGCCGAGCGCGAGTACCACAACATGTACGACACCTACCGGCGCATCTTCACTCGCTGCGGCCTGAGCTTCCGCGCGGTGGAGGCCGATTCCGGCGCCATCGGCGGGAGCCTGTCGCACGAGTTCCAGGTGCTGGCGGAATCGGGCGAGGACGCGCTCGCGGCGTGCGGCGCCTGCGACTACGCGGCCAACGTGCAGAAGGCGGAGTCGCGGCTGGCGGAATACGAGGGCGCCGCGGGCGGTGCCGAGGCGGAGGTGGTGGCCACTCCCGGCCTCAAGACCGTCCCGGAAGTCTCCGAGTTCCTGAAGGTACCGCCGGAGCGCTTCATCAAGACCATGATCTACCGGAAGCCGTCCAGAGGGCTGCTGGCGGTGCTGGTGCGCGGCGACCACGAGGTCAACGAGACCAAGCTGGGCAACCTGCTGGATACCATCGCCGTGGAGTTGGCCGACGAGGATGAGGTGCGGCAGGCCGTGGGGGCGCCGACGGGGTTCCTGGGCCCCGTGAACCTGCCCCTGGAGGTGTGGGCGGACCACGCCGTTCAGGGCATGACCGACGCGGTCGTCGGCGCCAACCGGAACGACGCCCACACCATCCACGTGGACCAGGCCCGGGATTTCACCCCCGCGCGCTTCGCGGATCTGCGTCTGGTTCGGGCCGGAGACCGTTGCGCGCGCTGCGAGGCGGGCGTCATCGAGGAGCATCGCGGCATCGAGGTGGGGCACGTCTTCTACCTCGGCCGCAAGTACAGCGAAGCCATGAGTGCCACCATCCTCGACTCCGAGGGGCACGAGCGCGCCATGGAGATGGGCTGCTACGGCATCGGCGTCACGCGGCTCATGGCCGCATCCATTGAGCAGAACAACGACGCCGACGGCATCATCTGGCCCCTGTCCATCGCGCCCTTCGCCGTCGAGCTGCTGCCCCTCAACTACAAGGAGGACGCCGTCCGGGAGGTCACGGACCGTATCTACGACGGCCTCAGGGAAGCCGGCTGGGAGGTCTTGCTGGACGACCGCGACGAACGGCCCGGCGTCAAGTTCAAGGACGCCGACCTGGTGGGCATCCCGCTGCGCATCACCGTCGGCGCCCGGGGTCTGGCCAAGGGCAACGTGGAACTGCGCTGGCGCCGGGATGGGGCCAGCGAGGATATTCCCGTGGATGACGCCGCGGCGCGCATCGTCGCGGCGCTCGAAGGAGCGGCGACATGACCTCCGGCGGCTCCGGTGTCAAGGAACGGCTGATCGTCGCGCTGGACCTGGCCGACCCGGAAAAGGCGCGCTCCCTCGCCACCCTGCTGGCGCCGGAAGTGGGGATGTTCAAGGTCGGCAAGCAGCTCTTCGTGAACGCCGGGCCGGACATCGTGCGCATGATCCACGACCTCGGCGGCGAGGTTTTCCTCGACCTCAAGTTCCACGACATACCCAACACCGTGGCGGCGGCGGCCGTGGAGGCCGCCCGGCTGGGCGTCAAGCTGTTCAACGTGCACGCCTCCGGCGGGCGCGAGATGATGCGCCAGACCGCGGCGGCGGTGGAGGAAGCGTGCGCCGCGGAGAGCCTGCGGCGTCCGGCGGTGCTCGGCGTCACGGTGCTCACCAGCCTGGACGGCGCGGACCTCGAAGCACAGGGTATCCAGGGAGACGTTCCCGCTCACGTGGTGCGGCTTGCACGCATGACCCGTGAGACCGGACTGGCGGGCGTGGTCTGCTCCGCGCAGGAAGTCCGCGACATCCGGCGCGCTTGCGGCGACGCGTTCCTGCTGGTGACGCCGGGCATCCGCCCCGCCGGCCAGCAGGCGGGCGACCAGAAGCGGGTCATGACCCCCGGCGACGCCGTGCGCGCCGGCATCGACTACATCGTGGTGGGCAGGCCCATCACCGGGGCGGACGACCCGCCCGCGGCGGCGCGGTCGGTGGTGGCGGAGATGGATGGCGGATGTTAGGTTAGGAACCCATGGCCGTAGCCACCATCGAAGAATCACTGGAAGACATCCGTCAAGGCAAGATGGTCATCCTGATGGATGACGAGAACCGCGAGAACGAGGGCGACCTCACCATGGCCGCGGAGTTGGTCACTCCCGAGGCCATCAACTTCATGGCCACTTGGGGACGGGGCCTGATCTGCCTGCCGCTGACCGAGGACAAGGTCGCGCAACTCGGCCTCACCATGATGGTGCGGGACAACACGGCCCCCTATGGCACGGCCTTCACGGTATCCATCGACGGCGTCAAGAACGTCACCACCGGCATCTCCGCCTCCGACCGCGCCGAGACCATCCTCGCCGCCATCGCGGACGACGCCAATCCCGGGGACCTGTGCACTCCAGGACACATTTTCCCCCTGCGCGCCAGGAACGGCGGCGTGCTCGTGCGCACCGGCCAGACCGAAGGATCCGTGGACCTGTGCCGGCTGGCGGGGCTCAAGCCCGCCGGCGTGATCTGCGAGATCATGAAGGACGACGGCACGATGGCGCGGCTGTCGGACCTCGAGGAGTTCGGCGAGAAGTACGACCTCAAGCTTTGCACCATCAAGGACCTCATCGAGTACCGGCTCAAGCACGACTCGCTCATCCACCGGGTCGCCTCGACGCGCCTGCCCACGCGCTACGGCGGCGATTTCCAGGCGGTGGTGTACAACACCCACGTGGATGCCACCGAGCACCTGGCGCTCATCAAGGGAGAGATATCCGGGGACCGCGAGACCATGGTGCGGGTGTGCACCAAGTTTCTCCCCGGCGACGTCTTCGGCTTCGAGTTCTTCGACACCGGCTCGGTCATCAAGCAGTCCATGGAGCTGATCGCCAAGGAAGGCGCCGGCGTCGTGCTCTACCTGCAGCCCGAGGGCAAGGGACTGCGCACCGACGAGGCGGGAAAGCAAAGGAGCTTCCGCGACTTCGGCATCGGCGCCCAGATCCTCCGGGACTTGGGCGTACGCAAGCTCCGCCTCGTCACCAACAACCCTCGAAACCTCGTCGGCCTTTCCGGCTACGGCCTCGAAATCACCAGCTCCGTCTCCTTCACCACCCCGCCCAACACCATCGGCAGACCCGCCGCGGGCGGCTGACGCCTGCTCACCCGAAGGTGAAGAGCCGCGGGTCGTATTCGAACATCCGGGTGTAGGAAATATAGATGCGGGTCACCGCCTCGTGCCGGTGGTTGATCAGAAAGTTTCTGTCGCCGGACTCCGCGATGGGAACGATCACCGATGGAACACGCAACAGGCAACCGCCGGCGCCGTGCAGCCATTCGTCACCGATTCGCTGTGTCGCTGGTTGGTTCGATCGCCAATTGACCGGCAATTGGTCTGTTCGGACTTCGTCCGTTGCGAGCTCGTCAGGCACTTCGTAACAGACCAGCGTGGTGCCGTCCGGCAGTAGTGCCGGGTCCTCCACATGAACGAGCTTTTCCAGCACACAAAGCGCGGGACCGGTGGCGCAATAGGTCACAAGGTGCCCACGCGTATTCCAGCGGCCATCATGGTACAGGCCATAGCCGCCGTCGAAGCGGTGGGCATCCTCGGCGTTCGACAACCGCCAAAGCCGCATCAGGCAGCGGCACCCCAGGCGATTTTCGCCAGGATGTCTTCGACGAGACGGGTGCCTGCCGCCGTTTGGGTCAGGTCGATCGGTCGCCGATCGTCCAACGAAGCGAGGTTCTTGTGAAGCCAGCGACAGGCCTTGTCTTGGTTTCCGAAGGTCCTCTCCGCCAACGCGATCACCCGAGCCACCCGCGCCGCACGGTCGGATTCCTCGACCGTCAGCCTCCCGCTGCCTGCCCTTCGGTGGGAGAGGGTCCGAGGTTTGATGATCAGGCGGCCAATTTCATTTTCCGTTACCCCCCGCCGTCTCAGAGCGTCAACAGTCGTGACGGAGAAACCGCCCTCTACCGCTTTGGTCATGTCGGCATCGGTGTTCACCGTCACCCCAATGGCTCGACATCCGCCAAGTATGGTTGCCGCAACATTCGCCAAATGCATCGTGTCTTCCATAGTCGCTCCCTGCGCATTTGCGTAGTTTGTAGCGGCAAATTGCGATCCGGGCAAGGGTTGGCGTCCATCCTTCCGGCGTGGCCCGGCTGCCGGCATGGTCGTCGATCGTGTGTATGTGGAGGTCGGCTTTGAACCAACGTGCGCCAGGGATGTCGCGTTGCCATTGGTCAGTTGATTGTCGTCTGAAGCTCATGACTCCGCCTCGACCACTGTCGTCCGCAAATACCGGTGCACGGAATTTCGCAGGCGCTTGAGGGCGTCGTCGATGGAGCGGAACATCTGCTCTTCGACCAGGTCGCCGTGGATCCAGTAGTCCAGGGACGGCGACTCGGTGAAGTTGATGTCCAGGAGCTTTTCGCCCGGGGGGTCGCCGGTGATGAGGATGCGGACGGAGTAGCCGGCGTCGACGGCGAGGGCGCGGGCGTAGCGCGGGATGCGCAGGGCGTCCTTGATGTGGTTGAGGCGCTTGGTGGGGAACTCGCCGACACCCAGGGACACGTAGACCCAGCGTTCGTCGTTGTTGCCCAGCTCGCGCAGGACCTGGCCGTTGATGTTGACGATGTTCTGGAGCGCGCGTTCCTGGCGATAGTCCTTCAGCAGCTCGAAGGCCCAGCGCTCTATGACGCCCTTGGGTTCGCGCTCGGCGGGTTCCTGTCCCCGCCGGATGCCGGTGTCGATCCACCACTTGGTTTCCTGGATGGCGGGATCGGGGCCGCTTGCTGACGGCTCCGGCGTCATGGGCTGTTCGGGCGGAGGGGCGTCGCCGCCCGGCTTTTCGGGGTCGGCCAAGTACCTGTACCTTATACGATGCCTATACCTTGAACTCGTTCAGCGTGCTCGGCGCGAACAGGCTGTCCACTTCCAGCCGCTGCTTGATGAGACCCTGCTCGTGGGCGTAGCCCACCAGCGTCTCCAAAACGTGGCGGTTGGGCTCCAGGCCGTAGGCCCAGGGGTCGGGCCCCAGGACCTCCCGTTCCTTCTCCATCTGCTCGATGGACCAGGCCATCATGTACTTGAGCGCGGAGTATTCGTACATGGCCTCGGCGCACAGCCGCTTGGACTCGCAGAAGGCCTTGTAGAGGTTCTGGGCCACCCAGGGATGGCGTTCGTACACGTCCTCCCGGAAGACCAGGGTGTGCATGATGGGGAAGATGCCGGTCTTGCGGAAGTACGCCTCCTCCACCGCGCGGAAGTCCGGGAACAGGCGCGCCACCCCGGGGGAGCGGCGCACGAAGGGCGACGGCATGTGCGCCGAGATCAGCGCGTCGATGTCGCCGTTCTCCAACATGGAGGAGAGCGTCTGCTCCGGGCCGATGGGGGTGATGGAAAGGGTCTCGGGGAGGTCCGGACGGAGCTTTTCCTCCCGGCCGGGTGTCTCTTCCCCGCCCGTGAACCAGTTTACCTTTTCGAGTTCCACGCCGTACTCGTGCTGCAAGAGGCCGCGTTGCCAGATGGCCGCGGTCATCTGGTACTCGGGAACACCGATGCGCTTGCCGTTGAGGTCGCCGGGTGCCTTGATGCCGGAGCCGGTGTGAATGTAGATGCCGGAGTGGCGGAAGGCGCGGGAGGGAAACACGGGAATCGCCACGAAACGGGGCGTGCCCTTGTCCTTGGACATCAGGTACGAGCCCATGGACATCTCGGCGGCGTCGAAGTCCTGGTAGCGCAGCATGCGCCAGAAGGTCTCCTCGACGCGGAACGGCAGGTAGGTCAGCTCGACCCCCTCCACCGGCACGCGGCCCTCCTGCAAGGGGCGCGTACGGTCATAGTCCCAACAGGCGACGGTGATGCGGACACTTGCCATGGTGTGTGCTCTCTTTCGTTGCGTCGGAGGGTTTGCGCCGGCCATCCGGCTGCCGGTTAGGGTAACAGGAACGGTGCGGCAGTGTAAGCGCGCCCCGTGGCTGGCCCGCACCGCTTGGTTTGACCGGGAGGGGCTTTTGTGTATATAGTGGCCGTCTGAAAAAGGTCATTGATTTCTTTAGCTTATCCAAGGAAAAATGCTTTTCGACTTTGCCAGCGTCCTTTGCTTCACGTTGTTGGGGGCGGCCTTCGTCTGGGTCAACCTGCTGATCGGCCGGCTGCTGAGGCCTTCCAATCCGCAGCTCCGCAAGCTCATGACCTACGAGTGCGGCGAGCCCGCGTCCGGCAGCGCCTGGGTCAACTTCAACGTCCGGTTCTACTTTATCGCCCTCATATTCATCATCTTCGAGGTGGAGATCGCCTTCATCTTCCCGGTGGCGGTGGTGTTCCGCGACTGGCTCCAGAACGACGCGGGGCTCTTTGCCTTCGCCGCCATCTCCGTCTTCACCCTCATCGTGTTCCTGGGGCTCATCTACGACTGGTGCAAGGGCGATCTGGAGTGGGTGAAGAACTGACCCTTCGTCTCCGGCAGGTACCGACGACATGACGGCAAAAGAGATATACGAGCGCGTCCGGGAACTGTGCCCGGACGGCGTGGGTGGGTTCGACGAGGAGGTTCCGGAGCCGTTCTTCAAGGTCGAGCCGGCGCGCGTCCAGGAGGTCTGCCGAGCGTTGCGCGACGACGAGGCCCTCAGGTTCCACGTGCTCTCGGACCTGACGGCCGTGGACCTCCCGAAGGAGAACGTCATCCAGGTGGTCTACCACCTGTATTCATACGACTCCAAGGAGCAGACCGTGGTCAAGGTCGATCTCGACCGCGACGCGGCGCGGATCGCCACGGTGGAGGAGATCTGGAAGGTCGCCAACTGGTTCGAGCGGGAGGTGTTCGACCTTTTTGGAGTCTTCTTCGAAGGGCACTCGGACCTGCGCAGGATCCTGTTGCCCGAAGACTGGGTGGGTTATCCCCTGCGCAAGGATTTCGTCGAGCAGGAAGAGTACGACGGCATCAGCACCGAGCGCGCGCCGCTGGTGCCGGAGAACCTGCGGTAGGGACGGGGCTCGAGCCCCTCGCGTCCGGCCGCGAATCGGGCCGAGGGCGGGGTTTGATGCCGTCCGGTCAGGCCGTCGTCGGACCGACTGACGAAGGATCGATATCATGAGCGAGGTTTCCACCGGTACGGGCCTGCACACCGAGGACATGACCCTGAACGTGGGGCCGCAGCACCCGAGCACCCACGGGGTGCTTCGGTTCGTGGTCAAGACCGACGGCGAGGTCATCAACGAGGCCATCCCGGACGTGGGCTACCTGCACCGCTCCATCGAGAAGATCGGCGAGAAGTGCACGTGGCACGGCTACGTGCCCTACACCGACCGGGCCGACTATCTCGCCGCCATGTTCGCCAACCAGGGCTTCTGCATGGCCGCCGAGCGGCTGGGCGGAGTCGAGGTGCCGCCGCGCGGCGAGTACTGCCGCGTCATCGCCTGCGAGCTCAACCGCGTCGCCAGCCACCTCATCGCGGTGGGCACGTTCGGCCAGGACATCGGCGCCATCACGCCGTTCCTGCACGCGCTGCGCGAGCGCGAGACCATCAACGACCTCATGGAGGAGATCTGCGGCGCGCGCCTCACCTACAACTACCTGCGCATCGGCGGCGTCGGCTACGACATCAAGCCCGAGACATGCGGCCGCATCACCGCGTTCCTGGACCACTTCGAGACCATCGTCGACGAGTACAACCGGTTGCTGTCCAACAACAAGATCTTCATCGAGCGGCTGGCCAACGTCGCGGTCATTTCGAAGGAGGACGCGCTCCAGTACAACCTGGTGGGGCCCAACCTGCGGGCGTCCGGGGTGCATTGGGACATTCGCCGGGACATCCCCTACTCGGTCTATCCCGAGCTGGACTTCGACGTGCCGGTGGGCCGGGGGGAGCGCGGCTCGCAGGGCGATTCCTACGACCGCTACTACGTGCGAATTCGCGAGCTGCTGGAGAGTTGCAGGATCCTGCGCCAGTGCCTCGACAAGATGCCCGACGGCCCGGCCGTCGCCAAGGTCGCGCGCAAGTTCAAGCCGCCCGCCGGTGAGACCTACGTGCGCATCGAGGCGCCGCGCGGCGACATGGGCTACTACGTGGTGAGCGACGGCAGCGAGTACCCTTACCGGGTGCGCATCCGCACCGGCTCCTTCACCGCCATGAGCATCATCGACAAGATCAGTCCGGGCATCATGGTGGCGGACCTGATCGCGCTGATCGCGAGCCTGGACGTGGACGCTCCAGAGATTGACCGCTAGACACGACGCTGAGGCCGCAGAGATGGAATTCACCGTTCAAGACCTGATACAGGCGTTGCTGCCGGCGGCGATCCCGGCGCCCGTGGGCTATGCGCTGGCCGCGATCCTGGTGGCCTTCGCCGTGCTGTCGTTGTTCGTGGCGCCGCTGGCCGGGGTGACGAGCTGGCTCGAGCGGCGCGTGTGGGCGCGCATGCAGTCCCGCGTCGGCCCCAACCGGGTCGGGCCGCAGGGTATCCTCCAGTGGCTCGCGGACGGCGTCAAGAACATACAGAAAGAGGACATCATCCCGTCGTCGGCCGACAGGAAGCTCTTCCTGCTGGCACCGTACATCGTCTTCGCCGGGTTCCTCGGGGCCTTCGTCGTCATCCCCTTCGGCAGTTGGCTGATCCCCGCGGACCTCAATATCGGCATCCTCTACCTGTTGGCCATCACCTCGCTCGCGGTGGTGGGCATCCTGATGGCGGGCTGGTCTTCCAACAACAAGTGGTCGCTGCTGGGCGGCATGCGCTCGGCCGCGCAGATCGTCAGCTACGAGATCCCCGCCGGGCTGTCGGTGCTGACGGTGATCTTCCTGTCCGGCACCCTGAGCATGCAGGGGATCATCCAGGCCCAGGGATGGGCGCCGCAGGACTGGTTCATCTTCTACAATCCCTTCACCCTGGTGGCCTTCTTCATGTTCTTCACCTCCGCGCTGGCCGAGGGGAACCGCACGCCCTTCGACATTCCCGAGGCGGAGTCGGAGCTGGTGGCCGGCTACGTGACCGAGTACAGCGGCATGCGCTTCCTGTTCTTCTTCTTCGCGGAGTGGGGCAACCTGTACGTCATCGGCGCCATCGCGACGACCCTGTTCCTCGGCGGGTGGCAGATCCCCGCGACCATCCTGGGCGTGACCATGGCCGAGTATCCGGTGGCCAAGGGCGTGGTGGAGTTCACGGTCTTCTTCGCCAAGTCGTATATGTGGGTCCTCGTGGCCATGTGGATCCGCGGCACCCTGCCGCGGGTGCGGGTGGACCAGCTCATGGCCATGTGCTGGAAATACATGGTGCCCATCGCGTTCGTGTGCATGTTCGGCACCATCGTGCTGCTGGTGGCCTGGCCCGACGGGAATCCCGCGCTGAGCCTGGCGACCCTGGGCTTCACGGTGCTGGTCGTCCTTTATTTCATGTGGCGGGTGGTCTACCAGATCATGCACTCGCGCCCCGAGCTTTACCTCAAGCCCTACGTATAGGGACCAACGCGGGGAAACGTCATGAGCGAAGTCATCAACTACTTCCAGAACATCAAGGATACGGTGAGCAGTATCTTCGAGGGCATGTCCATCACGTTCTCGCACTTCGTGCGCAAGCCCTCGACGGTGCAGTATCCCGACCGCATCGCCCAGCAGGTGCAGGACACCCTGCCGCTGCGTTACCGCGGCATCCTCGAGGTCGACATGGACATCTGCACCGGGTGCCTGGCGTGCGAGCGGGTGTGCCCGATCAATTGCATCGCCATCGGCATCGAGCGGAACACCGAGACGAACCAACGCGACTTCACCCTGTTTGACATCGACATATGCAAGTGCATGTATTGTGGGCTGTGCATGGAGGCCTGCCCCACGGGATCCATTCGCCACACGCAAGAGTTCGAGGGCGCCTGCAACAATCCCGCCGGTCTGGTGCGCCATTTCGTGACCGAGAGTGTGCCCCTGTACAAGCCGAAGAAGGGCGGCGAGACGGAAAACCGGATGGTCCAGAAGGTGGATATCGGAAAGAGGTACTTGGACGAGATAGCCGAACCGGAGAACTGACGGCCACGAAGTCGGATCCGCGAGGCTTGATCGCCGAAAGGCTGCCGTTCCCGCCGCCGCGGTGCACCATACTACCGGCCCCATTCGTTTGCCGCGGGCCGATCGACTCCCATCACAAGGCTGATTTGATCATGGAGATTCCCATAAACGTCCTCGTATTTTACCTGGTTGCGCTGGTGGTGGTGGGGTCCGCGTGCATCGTGGCGTTCTCGCGCAACATCGTGCACTCGGCGTTCTCGCTGCTGGGCACCTTCGGCGGGGTGGCCGCGCTCTACGTGTTCCTGGGCGCGGACTTCGTGGCGGCGGTGCAGGTATTGATCTACGTGGGCGGGATTCTCGTGCTGATCCTGTTCGCGGTGATGCTGACCCACCGAATCAGCGATATCGACATCACCAACCGCACCGTGGGACGCATCCCCGGACTGGTGGCGGGCGCGGTCTTCCTCGGCATCCTCGTCTACGCCATCGCCGGGACCGACTGGGCGAAGGCCAAGGAAGTGGCTTTCGAGCCGACCACGGCGGTCATCGGCAACCTCTTCCTGGGCGAGTACCTGCTGCCGTTCCAGATCGCCGCGGTGGTGCTGCTGGTGGCCCTCATCGGCGCCATCACGCTGTCGCGCAAGGAAATCAAGGAATAGAGTCTCGCGAGATGGCTGAATACGTTGCATTGCTGGCGGGCGTCGGACTGAAGCACTACCTGGTGGTGTCCGGCATCCTGTTCGCGCTGGGTATCTACATCGTTCTCACGCGGCGCAACGCCATCAGCATCCTGCTGGGGGTCGAGCTCATCCTCAACTCCGCCGGGCTGAACTACGTGGCGTTCTCGCACTTCAGCACCGGTCAGGTGGACGGGCAGATCTACACGGTGTTCATCATCATGCTGGCCGCTTCGGAAGCAGCCATCGGTCTGGCCATCGTCCTCGCCATCTATCAGCTCTTCGCCACCATCGATGTCGAGGCCACCGAGACGCTCAAGGATTAGTTAGCCGCGCCATGGATCACCCCGTTCAAACCGATTTTCTGCGTTGGATCGTGCTGTTCCCGCTGCTGGGCGCGGCGGTGAACGGCCTGCTGGGTGCCCGCATTCAGGAGAACTGGGGCAAGCGCGCGGTGGCGTTCATCGCCTGCGCTCCGGTGACCCTGTCCTTCCTGTTCTCGCTGTGGGCCTTCGGCCGTCTGCTCGGGCTTCCGGCCAAGGAGCGTTTCCTGATCGACGCGTTCTACACCTGGATCCCCATGGGCTCGTTCAGCGTGGACGTGGCCTTCTGGGTGGATCCCCTGTCGGCGATCATGATCCTGGTGGTGAGCGGCATCGGCGGCCTGATCCACTTCTACTCCATCGGCTACATGCACGAGGACCGCTCCTTGTGGCGCTACTTCGCCTACCTGAACCTGTTCACCTTCTCGATGCTGCTGCTGGTGACGGGCGACAACCTGCTGCTCATGTTCGTGGGTTGGGAAGGCGTCGGGCTGTGCTCCTGGGCGCTCATCGGCTTCTGGTACAACGACCACACCAACACGCGTGCCGGCAACAAGGCCTTCATCGTCAACCGGATCGGCGACTTCGGCTTCGTGCTCGGCATCTTCCTGCTCTACTGGACCCTGGCCGGGCAGGGCCAGGGCACCCTGGCGTTCCGTGAGATCGAGGAGCACGTGGGCCTCTTGGCCAACATGCAGCTCTGGGGCATCGGCGTGGCGACGCTGGTGACGTTCCTGCTGTTCATCGGCGCCACCGGCAAGTCGGCGCAGCTCCCGCTCTACGTCTGGCTCCCCGACGCCATGCAGGGCCCCACCCCGGTGAGCGCGCTGATCCACGCCGCTACCATGGTGACGGCCGGCGTCTACATGATCGCGCGCCTCAACGTGCTGTTCTCGGCCGCTCCCGCGACCCTGGGGCTCATCGCCGTCATCGGCGCCGCCACCGCGGTGTTCGCCGCGACCATCGCGGTGACGCAGAACGACATCAAACGGGTGCTGGCCTACTCGACCATCAGCCAACTCGGCTACATGTTCCTGGCCATGGGCGTGGCCGCCTACACCGCCGGCGTTTTCCACCTGCTGACCCACGCGTTCTTCAAGGCGCTGCTCTTCCTGGGCTCCGGCAGCATCATCCACGCCATGCAGGGGGAGCAGGACATGCGCCAGATGGGCGGTCTGCGCACGGCGATGCCGGCGACCTTCTGGACCTTTACCATCGGCGTCCTGGCCATCGCCGGGACGCCGTTCCTGGCCGGCTTCTTCTCCAAGGACGCGATCCTGTGGCAGGCCTGGGCGAGCCACAACGAGGTGCTGTGGGGCGTGGCCGTTTTCGTGGCGGGCCTGACGGCCTTCTACATGTTCCGCCAGTTCTTCATGGTGTTCTTCGGTGAATGCCGCGCCGACCATCACGTGCGCGATCACCTGCACGAGTCCCCGAAGATCATGACCTGGCCGTTGTGGATCCTCGCCGCGGGCTCCGTCGTCGTGGGCTATATCGGGCTGCCGCCGTTCATGGGGGTGAACCTGCTGGACGGCTGGCTCGATCCGGTGATCCACTTGCCGCACGGCGAACACCATTCCGTGGCGGAAGAGGTGGGCGTCATGAGCGTGTCCATCGCCGCCGCGGCCGCGGGCGTGGCCGTCGCCTGGTTCCTCTACTACCTGCGTACCCCGTCACGGGACGACTCCCCGGAAGCCAAGGGGCCCGTCTACCGCCTGCTCTACAACAAGTACTACGTGGACGAGGTCTACCAGTTCGTCTTCGTGGGCGGCACGCTGCTGCTGGCGCGCATCGGGGCGGCCTTCGACCGTTACATCATCGACACCATCGTGGACGGATCGGCCAAGGTCACCATCATCATCTCCTGGTTCAACGGCCTGTTGGACAAGTACGTCGTCGACATGCTGGTCAACGCCGTGGCCAACGTGACCTTTGCGGTGGGCAACAATTTCCGCCGGGTCCAGACCGGGAACATCAACAGCTACCTCTACGTCGTGGTGGGAGCCGTGGTGGTCGCCCTGATCGTCAAGCTGCGCTACTGGAGCTGAGAAACGCGCGGCGCCGCCGGAGCTGATTCAGAAGGAGAGATGCGAAAATGACCGAACATGTGCTGAGCTACATGGTCTTCTTCCCCCTGGCCGGGATGTTGATCGTGCTGTGCCTGCCCAGTGATCGCCACGACCTCATTCGCTGGGTTTCGGCCGCGGCCACGGTACCTCCGCTCCTTCTGGGGATCTGGCTCTACGCCAACTTCGACACCACCACCACCGCCATGCAGTTCGTGGAGCGGGCCGCGTGGATCCCGGCGTTCAACATCGAGTACTTCGTGGGCGTGGACGGCCTCAGCGTCTCCATGCTGCTGCTGACCGCGCTGCTGTCCTTCCTCTGCATCTTCGCGTCCTGGGGCATCGACAAGGGGGTCAAGGGTTACTTCGCGTTGTTCCTCTTGTTGGACACGGGCATGACCGGCGTGTTCGTGGCGCTGGACTTCGTGCTCTTCTACGTCTTCTGGGAAGTCATGCTGCTTCCCATGTACTTCCTCATCGGCATCTGGGGCGGCCCGCGCAAGGAATACGCCGCCATCAAGTTCTTCCTCTACACGCTGCTGGGCAGCGTGCTCATGCTGATCGCGATCCTGGCGCTCTACTTCTACTCCGAGCCCAACACCTTCGACATGACCAAGCTCATGGACCGGAACAGCCTGTACAGCACCGAGCCGCTGGGAATGTGGCCCTTCAGCGTATGGGGCTGGGGCTTCCAGCACGTGGTGTGGATGGCCCTGTTCATCGGTTTCGCCATCAAGATCCCGGCTTTCCCGTTCCACACCTGGCTGCCCGACGCCCACGTGGAGGCGCCCACCGCCATCTCCGTGATCCTGGCGGGCATCCTCCTCAAGATGGGCACCTACGGCATCCTGCGCATCAACTACCCGATGCTGCCGGAGGCCACCGCCGATCTGGCTTTCTGGTTCCTCGCCGCCCTGGGCGCGTGGAACATCGTCTACGGCGGCCTCTGCGCCATGGCCCAGACCGACATGAAGAAGCTGGTGGCCTACTCCAGCGTGAGCCACATGGGCTACGTCATGCTGGGGATGGCGGCCTTCAACACCCAGGGCATCAACGGCGCGGTGCTGCAGATGTTCAACCACGGCACCATCACCGCCATGCTCTTCCTGCTCGTGGGCGTCATTTACGATCGCGCCCATCACCGTGATATCGACGGCTTCGGGGGACTGGCCGGCATCATGCCGGTGTACGCCGGCTTCACGGCGCTGGCGTTCTTCGCCTCCATGGGTTTGCCGGGGCTTTCGGGCTTCGTCTCCGAGGTGCTGGTGCTGCTGGGGGCCTGGCCCAGGTACCATGCGCTCACCATCATCGCGGCCCTGGGCATCGTCATCACCGCGGGCTACATGCTGTGGATGATGCAGCGCGTCTATCTCGGCCCGCCCAACGAGAAGTACCGCTCGCTGCCCGATATCAACGGGCGCGAGATTTTCACGCTGTTCCCGCTGGGCGTGATCGTGGTGATCGTCGGGGTCTATCCCCGGGTGGTGCTGGACCTGCTCCAGGCCTCTCTCAACAACATCAACCAGATGGTGATCACGCACCTGTCGTAGCGCCATGGATCTCGGTAACGTCGCAAGCCTGAGTCTGTTCTATCCGGAGATCGTCCTCGCGGGGACCATCATCGCGCTGACGATCCTGGACCTTTTGGTGCCCAACAAGCGCGCCATGGCGTACCTGGCTCTGGCCGGGTGCCTCATCGCCCTGGGCGCCACCGTGGAGCTCTACGGCACGGAGCCCACGCTCCTGTTCCACCGCATGGTGGCGCTGGACAACTTCAGCCTGTTCTTCAAGGTGGTCACCCTGGCGGCGCTGGTGGGCGCCATCTGGATGTCCATCGGGTCGAGCGAGGTGCGCCAGGTGCACCTGGGCGAGTACTACATCGTGCTGCTGACCTGTGGGTTCGGCATGTTCTTCATGGCCTCGGCCAACAACCTGCTGATGGCCTATCTCGGCCTCGAGCTGGTGAGCCTGACCTCCTACATCCTCACCGGCATGCTGCCGCACAACCGGCGCTCGGCTGAAGCCGCGCTCAAGTACCTTATCTACGGCGGTGTCGCCTCCGGCACCATGATCTACGGCATGAGCTGGGTGTTCGGCATGGCCGGCAGCCTCGACTACGCCGCCATCAACGCGGCCATGGGCGAGGCCGGCGGCAACCAGCTCGCCCTCTTCATGGCGTTCGTCTTCATCCTGGCCGGGTTCGGCTACAAGATGGCCTTCGCGCCCTTCCACATGTGGTCGCCCGACGTGTACCAGGGGGCGCCCACGCCCTTCACCGGGTTCCTGTCGGTAGCGTCCAACGCCGCCGGCGTGGCCATCCTGATCCGCTTCTTCTACCCCGCGGTGTCCACGCTGGGTCAGGATGGCGCGTGGGCTTTCCAGGCGCTGCCCGTACTCCAGTGGACCGACCTGCTGGTGGCCATCAGCATCGTCACCATGACCTGGGGCAACCTCTCGGCCTTGAACCAACGCAACGTCAAGCGCCTGCTGGCCTACTCGGGCATCGCCCACGCCGGCTACATCATGATGGGCTTGGTGGTGCTGAACAACGACGGCCTGAACGCCATGTTGTTCTACGTGGTGGTCTACCTGATCATGAACCTGGGCGCGTTCCTGGTGGTCATGATCGTGGCCAACGCCACCGGACGCGAGGACATGGACGCCTACCGCGGCCTGGCCTGGCGCGGCGCGGCCTTTCCGGCCGTGTGCATGATGGTGTTCCTGGCCTCCCTCACCGGGCTGCCGCCCTTGGCGGGTTTCATCGGCAAGTTCCTGCTCGTGGCCGCCATCATCGAGGGCCAGTTCTACGTGCTGGCCGTGGTGGCCATGATCAACACGGTCATCTCGCTCTACTACTACTGGCGGATCGTCAAGACCATGTTCCTGGACGAGCCCGCTCCCGAGGACGGCCCCGTGGCCGCCACCGCCAGCGCCATGCCGCTGCTCGGCGCCCTCATGGTGCTCACCGTCGTGCTGGGAGTGTACTGGGCTCCGCTGCTCGATTACACCAGCGGGTCGCTGGGTTTCTTCATGCAATAGGCAGGCCCGACAAGGGCGGGTTCGGCTCGCCCTTGTCGGCGTTGGCGCCGGCGCTCTTCCCTCTCAAAACTGCATCCGGAGGGCGAGGAAGAAGGTCCGCCCCCAACCGGCTTCCGTGGGACCGTCCACGCTATGGGGGTTGGCGGTGTTCACCGAGAGGCCGGTGTCGGTGACGTTGAAGACGCCGGCCGTGATGCGCGCACCCTTCAGTCCCAGCGGATCGGTCCAGTCCAGCGTAAGGTCATGGCCGACCCACGAGTCGAAGGTTCCGCTGGCCGTCCGGTTCTTGTAGCTGGAGCGGTAGTAGGTCGTCCAGGTGGCGGTCACGCTGCCGCGCCTGCCCAGAACGGTGAGACGGGCGGCATTCTTGGGGATGGCGAGCCGGTCCTCTTCGCCGGCGATTCGCAGGTCGGCGTTGGCGACGTGCCGCCAGGCTCCCCGGAGGCCGACCACGCCCCAGCCGGTCCTGAAGCCCGTGCCGAACCGGGTATTGATGCCGGAGACCCCGTCGTCCACGATGTTGGCATAGATGTCGTGAATCGTGATGTCGCCGCCGTCGCGGTAAATGCAGTTCGTCCGGTCCTGGCCCACGCATTCATGCAGGTGTCGCATGGCCCAGTCCGCGCTGTTCTGCCCCGGCCGATCGGAGCGCGAAAGGCTATACCATTCGACGTTCAGGAAGAGCGGCCCCTTGCGGGCTTCGGCGCCGATGGCGATCCTTTCGGTGTTCGAAGGATCGAGTTGCGGGTTGCCGGCGGTCTGGCGCTCCACCTGTCGGGAATTGAGCTCCATACACTCGCGCGGCGGAGACCCGGGCCCGGGGTCGCACTCGACGTAGGGATGGTCCTGCAGATCGAAGGCGTGGAGATGGAACATCGATGGCGCGCGCTCTCCCGCGTTCCAGGAGGCGCGTAGCGTGAGGATGTCGCTTGCGCGGTACGCGGCCCCGAGGCGCCAGGACGCCATTCCGCCCACATCGTCGTAGTCGTCCATGCGCCCACCGACCCTGACGTCCAGTTTCTCGGCCAAAGGCAGAGACATTTCCGCGAACGTCGCCCAAGCCTTGCGCTCGCCCCGATAGTTGGCGCCGCCGGTGCCGAGCACTTCGTATATCCGGCGTTCCGTGCCGTCCGCGCCGCGATAGACCGTGATGTCATGGGCGTCGGCTCTGCCCAGCTCGAACCCCGCGGTCCATGCCACGTCGCGGTCGCCGATGGCGAATCCGGAACCCTCCAGTGCCAGACTGGCTCCCACCCCCTCGCCGCCGAAGTCGTTCTCCAGCACCAGGCTGCTCTCCTCGATGGCACGCGAATGCTCCGGGGCGTCGGAGAACGGGTCCGCAAGGTCGTAGCGTCCCTCCCGGATGGCCGTCGCTATCGTCGCTTCATGGACGAAGGTGTTGCCCTCCTGGAAAGCGTCCTGCCGGTAGGCTTCGAGGCGCACATCGTAGCCGAGGCTCTCCGTGATCCGACCCTCCATGCCCACGGAGATGTCGTATTCCTCGGAGTCCGTCAGCCAGTCCCGGTTGCCGTGGCGGACGAAGCGGTGCGCCACGACGAACCGGTCATTGTCGTCCGCCGTGAAGGCCGAGCCGGCTGCCTCGTTGATGGCGTCCAGCAAATCGCCGTTCGGCGTGAAGCCGAACGCGCCCACCGACGGCGCGTAGCGGAAAGCCGTATCGGCGCGAGTAAAATTGGCGTCCAGGTGGAGGTTCGCCTCTTCGGTGAGCGGGTGCTCCAGGTTCAGGATCGCGCTCTTCTGCTCATAGCTGGTGCTGTTCCACATGATGGCGCCGTACGCGAAACCGCAGCCCTTGTCGCCAGACAGGATGCCGGACGGATTGATGAGCGGGCCGGTATAACCTCTCGCCGGGTCGCAGTCGCCCAGTGCGATGGACCTCAGGCCGGTCGGTACGCCGGTTTCATCCCGCTGGACGATCCAGACGGTGTTGCCGCCGAAGCTGACGTTCTTCGTGTCCTTGAACGAGCCGCCCTCCCGCCAGACGGAGCGGCTGTACTCCCGGCTTCGCGCGGGGATTTCCCGACGTTCGAGGATGTCCACACCGAGCGTCATGCGGCCTTTGCCCACCGCCCCGCCCCAGAAGGCGCTCCCCTGCCAGCCGTCGCCGCCGTCCTTGCCCGGCATCCGTGCGAGCGCTCGCGTCTCGACGCCGTCCAGATCCTTCCGCAGCACGACGTTGACCGCGCCGCGCACGGCGCTGCCGCCCAGGGTGCCCAGGCTGTCGCCGCTCAGAAGCTCGATGCGCTCGATGGCCGAGAGCGGCAAGGCATCCAGATCGCTGGAGGTGGAGGAGTAGGGCCTGCCGTTGACCAGCACGAGCAAAGCCTGCCCACCGGTGAGGAAGTAACGGGCGATGCCTGTATCCAGGTATTCATCGAGCGTTTGGGCGCCGGAACGCTCGATGGCGTCTCGCCCCAATGTGGCGATGACGCGTGGCTCGGGCGCGAGGGGGCCGGCATGGGCTCCACCAGCCGCCAGAACGGCGAATACAGCAACCGAAGCCAAAAGGGTCTTCATTGGGACTTCCCTCCGTTCGAACCAACGCGTGATGTCCTGGACGACGATGTCCCGAAACGGGCCGACCGTGTGCCTCGCCGAAACCAACCGAGCACGACGAGGATTTCCTAGAGGAAGGGTTGCAGGTTGGCGGGTATCTCCACATCGCCGCTGACCGATTCCCTGACCTCGTCCGCCAGCAGGTCCAGCCGGTCGCTTGCCGGCAGCGTCCGTTCCACGATCACCCACTTCCTTCCCTTGACCGTACAGCCGCCGCTGCGCACCCGGTAGCCCAGGTCGCGCGACAGCTTCTCGCAGCGCACCTCGATCCCGCACTGTTCCGCGAAACCTCGTAGTTCCTGGAACAGACGCTCCTGAAAGTTGTTTTTGGCCGAGGTCTTCCTTGCCATATCGGCAATATTACCATCCTTCGAAACGATTTGTCATGCAGCCGCGCCCCTGAGGTCCTTGAATGGTTGAAAAACCCCGATGTGCTGCTATCGTCGGGTCAAGCGCCTCAAACGGAGTCTGTTTCTCCTTCACATCGCTGGAGTCGATCCATGAAGTTTCTCGCGGCAGCGATCCAGATGCTGGCCACCTCCGACAAGGAGGCCAATTTGCGGGAAGCCGAAGGCTGGATTCGGCGCGCCCACGCCGAGGGAGCTCGACTCGTGGTCCTGCCGGAGGTGTTCAACTGGCGCGGGCGCGGCAGGGACACCGCGGCCAACGCCGAGCCGGTGCCCGGCCCGACGACGGAACGGATGGGCGAACTGGCGGCCGAGTGCGGCCTTCACCTGTTGGCCGGCTCGATGCTGGAGGCCGCGGGCGCGGACGGGCGCGCCTACAACACCAGCGTGCTCATAAGCCCGGACGCGAAGATCATCGCCAGGTATCGGAAGATCCACCTCTTCGACGTCGACATCGAAGGCGAAGCGCCCATCCGCGAGTCCGAGTTTCGCCGCCCGGGCGAGGATGTGGTGGTGGCGGACACCCCCATGTGCCCCATGGGCCTCTCGGTCTGCTACGACCTGCGCTTTCCCGAGCTCTATCGCCGCCTCACCGCCGCCGGCGCCAGGGTCGTCTTCGTGCCGTCGGTGTTCACGGTCCCCACCGGCCGGGCGCACTGGGAACCGCTGCTGCGCGCCCGCGCCATCGAGAACCAAGTCTACATCATCGCCCCCGACCAGACCGGCTCGCACCCCGCCAGCATGGACGCCTACGGCCACTCCGTGATCGTCGACCCATGGGGCAAGATCATCGCCCAAGCCGGCACCGAGCCGGGCCTGGTCCTGGCCGAGATCGACCTCGACTACCTGGAGGATGTCCGGCGCCGGCTGCCGGCGCTCGACCACCGGAGGGGGTTCCTGACAGACCACCCGCTCCCGCTCAGGAGAGCGGGATCATGACGTGCTCCTTGTAGGCCGGGCGCTCGCACAGGCGCGCGTACCAAGTCTCGACGTTGCGCATGGAGGGGCGCTGGATGTCCATGGCGAACCAGCGGTAGGCCCAGATGCCCATGGGGATGTCGCCGATGCTGAAGGAATCGCCGGCGAGATAGTCCTGGCCCTCGAGGTAGCGCTCGACGATCCCCCACATGCCGACCGCCGCCACCACCGCCTTCTCGATGGCGGCGGCGTCGCGCTCGGCTTCGGGGGTGCGGATAAGCCCAAAGAAGATCGGCACCATGAAGGCGTTCACCGTGGACAACTGCCAGTCCATCCAGCGGTTGGCGTTGCCGCGCCCTTCGGGCGTGTCGGGCAGGAGCCTGCCCCCGTTGTACTTCTGGACCAGGTACCGGACGATGCTGTTGGACTCCCACAGGACGAAGTCGCCGTCCTGTATGGTGGGGACCACGCCGTTGGGGTTCAGGTCGAGGTAGGGACGCTCCCGGTTCTTGCCGAACGGGCCGCCGATGTCCTCGCGCTCGAAGGGGATGTCCAGTTCGCCGCAGCACCACAGGACCTTCTGCACGTTGGATGAAGTCTTTCTGCCCAGAATTTTCAGCACTTGAGGCACCTCCAAGAGAAATTCGGCCCGGCCGGGCCGCCGCCGAGGGACAAACCCGCCGGAGCACCTCGAAAATCTACTACGAAACCCGCGAAAGCGTCCACACACCCACTTGACTGCGGGAAAATCATGCTTAAATTCGCGCTCAAATCCTATCATCTCATTCTTAAAGGGAGGTTCTTATGGCGGCGAAAGTAAAGCCTTTGCACGACAGGATTATCGTCAAGAGGCTGGACGAGGAGGAGACGACGGCCGGCGGCATCATCATCCCCGACACGGCGAAGGAAAAGCCCCAGGAGGGCATGGTGGTGGCGGTGGGCTCCGGCAGGCGCGAGGACGGCAAGGTGGTGGCCCTGGACGTCAAGGAAGGCGACAAGGTCCTGTTCGGGAAGTATTCCGGCACCGAGATCCAGTTGGACGGCGACGAGCACCTCATCATGAGGGAAGACGACATCCTCGGGATCGTCGAATAAGGAGGTACGGCGAAAATGGCTGCAAAGGACGTAAAATTCAGTGAGGAGGCGAGGAGCAAGGTCCTGAAAGGGGTCAAGATCCTCGCGGACACCGTCACCTGTACCCTGGGTCCCAAGGGACGCAACGTGGTGCTGGAGAAGTCCTGGGGCGCCCCCAACGTGACCAAGGACGGCGTCACAGTCGCCAAGGAAATCGAGCTTGAGGACAAGTTCGAGAACATGGGCGCGCAGATGGTCAAGGAGGTCGCCAGCAAGACCTCGGATGTGGCCGGCGACGGCACCACCACGGCCACCGTGCTCTCCCGCGCCATCTTCAGCGAGGGACTCAAGATCGTTGCCGCCGGCCATGACCCCATGGCGGTGAAGCGCGGCATCGACAAGGCGGTGGCGAAGGTCGTGTCCGAGCTCCAGAAGCAGTCCAAGTCCACGCGCGACCGTTCCGAGATCGCCCAGGTGGGCGCCATCTCCGCCAACAACGACAAGACCATCGGCGACATCCTCGCCGACGCCATGGACAAGGTCGGCAAGGAAGGCGTCATCACGGTCGAGGAGGCCAAGGGCCTGGAGACTACCCTGGAGTTGGTGGAAGGCATGCGTTTCGACCGCGGCTACCTCTCCCCCTACTTCGTCACCGACCCCGAGCGCATGGAAGGGATCCTCGACGAACCCTACATCCTGATTCATGAGAAGAAGATCTCCAGCATGAAGGACCTGCTGCCGGTGCTGGAGAATATCGCCAAGAGCGGCAAGCCCCTGCTGATCATCGCCGAGGACGTCGAGGGCGAGGCCCTGGCGACCCTGGTGGTCAACAAGATCCGCGGCACCTTCAAGTGCATCGCCGTCAAGGCCCCGGGCTTCGGCGACCGCCGTAAAGCCATGCTTGAGGACCTCGCGATCCTCACCAACGGCCGGATGATCGCCGAGGAGCTGGGTATCAAGCTCGAGAACGTGACCTTGAACGACCTCGGCACCTGCAAGAAGATCATCGTCGACAAGGAAAACACGACGGTTGTGGAAGGCGCTGGCGAGAAGGCCGACATCGAGGGCCGCATCAAGCAGATCCGGGCGCAGATCGAGGAGACCACCTCCGACTACGACCGCGAGAAGCTGCAGGAGCGGCTGGCCAAGCTGGCCGGCGGCGTGGCCGTGGTCCAGGTGGGAGCCGCCACCGAGATCGAGATGAAGGAGAAGAAGGCCCGGGTCGAGGATGCACTGCACTCCACCCGCGCGGCCGTCGAGGAAGGCATCGTGCCGGGCGGCGGAGTCGCGCTGATCCGGGCCGCCGCCGGTCTGAAAGACCTGGAGGTGAGCGAGAACGAGTCCTTCGGCGTCCGCATCATCGAGCGCGCCGCGGAAGAGCCCGCACGCTGGATCGCCTCCAACGCCGGAGCGGATGCCTCCGTGATCGTCGACGCCATCAAGAAGGGCAAGGGCGCCCACGGATACAACGCCGCCACCGGCGAGTTCGAGGACCTCATCAAGGCCGGAATCCTGGATCCCACCAAGGTCGTACGCTACGCGCTGCAGAACGCCGCGTCCGTGGCCGGCCTGCTGATCACCACCGAGGCCATGATCACCGACAAGCCGGAGAAGAAGCAGGCGGCAGCCCCGGCCATGCCGGAAGACTACTAGAATCGGCGAAGCTCAATCCGAGCTGTCAAACAAAAGGGGGAGGACGCGAGTCCTCCCCCTTTGTATTCCGTCCCGCTACCTGACCGTCATCCGTAGCCATAGGACCCGAGGGCCCTGAACATGACCTCTGTGTCCGCGTCGCGGCTAAACCAGATGCGGAACGACGCGGCCCCCTGGTGCACCAGCATGCCGATACCCTCCACTGTCCGGCAACCCTTCCGCTTCGCCTCCCGCAGCAGCACGGTCTCGCGCGGCTGGTAGACGATGTCGTGGACAACCTGTCGCGGGTCGAGGAGCGCCGGGTCGATAGGGCATCCGCCCACGTCCGGGGTCATGCCCACCGAGGTGCAGTTGATGATGAGGTCGGCGCCGTTTCCGAGGTCGGCGAATTCCGCCAGCAGGCCTGAGCGGACCGCCGTGCCCGCCGCACTTCCCTCCGCGATGTCCCGCGCCAGTCTTTCGGCCTTGTCCGGGTCCCGTCCCAGCAGGGTGAGCTCGGGGAGCCGGAACGTCTCTCTTCCGCCGCTGGCGCCGAGGCAATGGCCCCGGGCCAGCACGAAGGCCAGCGCCCGGGCCGCGCCGCCGGTTCCCAGGATCGCGACTCGCTTGCCGTTGAGTTCGATGCCGGCCTGACGGAGATTCAGCACGGCGCCCGGGGCGTCGGTGGTGGTGCCCATCAGCCGATCCCCTTCCCAGTAGAGGGTGTTGACGCTTCCCGTGAAGCGGGATTCGTCGCTCAGGCCGTCGAGATGTTCGATGACCGCCTGTTTGTGCGGGATGGTCAGGTTGGCGCCGAGAAAGCCCATGCCGCGGAGGCCGGCGATGACCTCGTCAAGGGCCTCCGGGGGGCATGGGAAGGGGACGTAACAGGCGTTGAGGCCTGCCGCCTGGATGGCCGCGTTGTGCATCACCGGCGACATGGAGTGCTCCACCGGCCAGCCGAGCACTCCCAGAAGCTTGGCGGTTCCGTCGATCATGGTTTTCCAGGAGTCTCGCCGGACGGCAGACCGAACAGCGCCCGGGCGTTGCGTCCGGCGGCGTCGGCGATCTCATCGACGCCCACCCCCCGGACCTGGGCCAGGGTCTCGGCCACGAACCGGACGTAGGCGGGCTCGTTGCGCCGCCCGCGCTTGGGCACGGGGGCCAGGAACGGCGCGTCGGTCTCGATGAGCAGCCGGTCCAGGGGCGCCCAGCGGGCGACGTCCCGCAACCCGTCGGCGTTCTTGAAGGTGACGATGCCCGAGAATGACAGGTAGAAGCCGAGGTCTAGGAATGAGCGGGCGGCCGCCTGGTCGCTGGTGAAGCAGTGGATCACCCCCTCCAGCTTCCCGCCGCCGCGGTTCCGGATGGTTTCTGCCACCTCGCGGTCCGATTCCCGGTTGTGCACCACGATGGGCAACCGCCTCTCCACGGCCAGACCGGCGAAGCGATCGAACATCTCCCTTTGGACCTCGCGGGGTGAGTTGTCGTAGTGGAAGTCGAGGCCCGTTTCGCCGATGGCGACGACCTTGGGATGGCCGGTGAGGCCGCGCAACCGGTCCATGTCCTCTTCGGCCACATCCTTGGCGTCATGCGGGTGCATGCCCACTGTGGCGTAGAGGCCGGCGTGCTGTTCGGCAAGGGTCACGGCCGCATCGTTGGTGGAGAGGTCCCCGGCGCCTCCGACAACGATGAGGGTGTCGACGCCGGCCTCCCTGGCGCGGGCCAGCACCTCGTGGCGATCCTCGTCGAACTCCTCGGTCTGGATGTGGCAGTGGGTGTCGATGAGGGGAGCCCTTCGACTTCGCTCCGCTTGCGCTCCGCTACGCCTGTCCTGAGCGTTGTCGAAGGGCTCAGGGCGAACGGCGTGGGTGATTCCTCCGGAGGGGGTTTCAGGCATCGCCGCTGTCGCTCTCCGTCTCTTCGATCCGGGGGAAGAGGATTTGCGGCGGCTGCACCTGGTGTCCTTCGGGGAAGGAGCCGCCCCACTCGGTCCGCAGGCCGTCTCCGGCCGGGAGTCCCAGGAGGTTCCGGACCGCCGCCGCGGTTTCCGGCAGAAAGGGCGCCAGCAGCTCGCCGGTGAAGCGCACGCCCTCCAGCACGTTGTGCAGGATCTCTCCCACCCGCGGCTTCTGGTCCGGGTCCTTGACGAGGGTAAACGGCGCGGTCTGCACGATGTACTGGTTGGTCTTGTCCAGCGCCACGAAGATCGATTCCAGTGCCCGGTGGAGGGCCATCTCCTCCATGTGACGGTCCACGTTCTCCGCCGCCGCCATGAAGGCTTCCTTCAGCTCCCGGTCCTCGACCCGGGCGCCGTCGCCCATGGGCTGGACCACGCCGCCGAAATACCGTTTCTGCATGGCCAGGACGCGGCTCACCAGGTTGCCGAAATTGTTGGCCAGGTCGGCGTTGACGCGGTTCACGAACGCTTCCATGGAGAAGGTCGCGTCCTGGCCGAACACCATCTCCCGCAACAAATAGTAGCGGAACGCGTCCATGCCGTAACGCTCCTTCATGTCGAGGGGGCGGATGACGTTGCCCAGGCTCTTGGACATCTTGCCCTTGTCCATGATCCAGTAGCCGTGGACGTTGAGGCGCTGGTAGAGCGGCAGCCCGGCGGCCATGAGCATGGTGGGCCAGAACACGGCGTGGGGCTTGAGGATGTCCTTGGCGATGAGGTGGTTGCAGCAGGGCCAGTAGGCGTCGAAGAAATCCGCGCCCTTGTGTTCCAGCGCGCTCACGTAGTTGATCAGCGCGTCGAACCACACGTAGGTGACGTAGTCCCCGTCGAAGGGCAACGGAATGCCCCATTGCAGCCGGCTCTTGGGCCGGGAGATGCACAGGTCTTCCAGCGGCTCGCGCAGGAGCGAAAGCACCTCCGTGCGATACCGCTGCGGCGTGACGAAATCGGGGTTTTCGTTGAGGTGCTCGATGAGACGGTCCTGGTACTTGCCCATGCGGAAGAAGTAGTTCTTCTCCTCGATGTAGGCGGCTTCGGTCTGGTGGTCCGGGCACTTGCCGTCCTGCAGTTCCTTCTCGGTGTAGAAGCGCTCGCAGCCGTAGCAGTAGAACCCGCCGTACTCGCCGAAGTAGATGTCGCCGGCGTCGTAGATGTGCTGCAGGATCCGGCTCACCGTGGCCTTGTGGTAGTCGTCGGTGGTGCGGATGAATTGGTCGTAGGCGATGCCGCAGGTGTCCCAGGTGGAGCGGAACAGCCCGCTGATGCGGTCGGCGTAGGCCTTGGGGTCGATGTTGTCCGCGGCTGCCGCCTGGGCGATCTTGTCGCCGTGCTCGTCGGTGCCGGTGAGAAAATACGCGTCCCGGCCCCGCGTGTGGTGGTAGCGCTTCAGCGTGTCCGCGATGATGGTCGTGTAGGTGTGCCCCAGGTGCGGCTGCGCGTTCACGTAGTAGATCGGCGTGGTGAAGTATATGCGGTTCATGGCAGTCTGTGAGTCCCTTCAGTTCAATAGCATGGGAATGAAACCCTCCAGCACCATGCGCCGGTTGAAGTTCCGGTGAATGGCCCGGGTGACGTTGTCGATCTCGGCCAGGGCTCCGGTCGATTGCTCCACGCGGCGGGTCGCGGCGGCCCGCTGGAGTTGCTCCAGCAAATCCCGGTTGTACACGGTCGCGGTGGAGCCCGTGACCTGGAGCACCATGATGTCACGCAGCCATCCCCTGACCCACTCCAGGAATTTCAACGCCTTCTCCCGGTCGCCGCCCATCTCCTCCGCCAGCGCGGTGATTCCGCGCATGTCGTCGGCCGAGAGCGCCGCCAGCCCGCGGAGGCAATCCTGCCGCTGGTCCAGCAGTTCCGCCTCGTCGCTCTCCAGCGCGGTGCCGAGGCTGCCGTAGCTGAGGGAGGCCAGCAGCAGGGCGCGGTCTTCGGCAAGCCCCTTGCGGCGGACCAGGATGGCCGCCACCTGCTCCGCCGCCAAGGGAAAGAACTGCAGCCGGAGGCAACGGGAGAGCACCGTCGGCAGCACGTCCCCGGTGCTCTCGGCGATGAGGATCAGCAGGGAATCTTCCGGCGGCTCCTCCAGGGTCTTCAGGAGCGCGTTCTGGGCATGCAGGTTCACCAGCGTCAACGGGTCGATGATGGCGATCTTCTTCCTTCCGGTGAAGCGGCGCAGCACCAACTGTTTCTGCAACTCCCGCACCTGCTCGATGGTGATGTCCCGCTTGCCCTTGCGCTGCTCCAGCCAGTGCAGGTCCGCGTGGTTGCCGTCCCGAATGCACAGGCAGCTCGGGCACTCGCCGCAGGCGTCACCGTCGCCGGCCTGACATTGAATCGCCGCCGCCAGGGCGGTGGCCACGGTCCTTTTGCCCGTGCCCTCGGGGCCGACGAAGATATAGGCGTGGTGCAGCCGATCGCGGTCCACCGCCCGCCGCAACAACTCGATCTGGCCCTGGTGGCCGATGATGTCCTGGAACCGCAGCATCATGTCTCGGACATCATGCACCGCCGGTCCGCGCGTCCAAGCGCTCGGCGACGATCTGCTGGACCTGCTTCCGGGTTTCCGCTATCGGCCCGTCGGAACGGACCACCACGTAGCGTGATGGCTCGGCAGCTGCAAGCTTGAGGAAGCCGTCGCGTACCCGCTGCTGGAATTCGACCCCCTCGGCCTCGAACCGGTCTTCCCGCACGGCCTGCGTGCCCAGCCGTTCGGCGGCCCGGGCCAGCGCAACCTCCACGGGACAGTCGAGAATGATGGTAAGCTCCGGCATGATCCCGCCGGTCGCCACGAGATTCAACCGGTGCAGCAGCTCCAGGTCCATGCCACGCCCGTAACCTTGGTACGCCAGCGTGGAGTCAGCGAAGCGGTCGGACACGACGAGGCGGCCCTCCTTCATCGCGGGCCGGATGACTTCGCGCACGTGCTGAGCCCGGTCCGCCAGGATCAGGAAGAGCTCGGTCTCGTCCGAAAGGGACTCCGGGCCGCCCTCGAATAACAGGCGCCTGAGCTCCTTTCCCAGCGGCGTGTGCCCCGGCTCCCGAGTGATCACTTTGGGCACCGCCCGGGAATCGAGATACTCGTCGAGTAGCGTGATGTGCCGGGTCTTTCCCGACCCGTCGCCCCCCTCGATGGTTACGAAACGCAACATCTCTAGCACGGTATTATTACACGAGAATGAGACGGCTGCCCAACCGGCCGTGTCCGTTGGCGGGACCGCCGGGTATTGCCACGCGGGCGCCGGTTTTGATACAGGCGAGTAGGCAACCTCGTCGCCCCGGCGAGGGCGGTACTACCCGAAACGGGAGCACTCCATGCGCGGAACCACGCCGAGACGAATGCAGGGAATGGCCGATCCGGTGCTGGCTACCATGGTTCATTCCATGGGAATGGACCAGGTGCCGCACTATGCGAGCCGTTCGGAGAAAGTGGTCGGATACGTCAATCGGTGCACGGAGAACGCCCCGCTCCGCGACGGTCCGGTGAACCCGCAACGAGTCGAGGTGACGGACCGCGCCGCCATGACCGCGCAGATCAAGGCCAAGGCCCGGGAACTGGGCGCGGACCTGGTGGGCATCTGCCGGCTCAAGCCGTCCATGATCGACCTGGGCAAAGAGGTCCCCCACGAGTACGTGATCGCGGCCTGCGTAAGCGAGGACTACCACAAGGTCCTCGACGGCGCCGAGGCGGTGGAGGAAGAGGCCATGCGGGTGTACGCGGTGGTCTCCGACCTTTCCACCGACCTGGCGGCCTACATCCGCGAGTTGGGGTATCCCGCCTGGGCCCATCACAACGGCGTCCGGGAGGTGCAGGCCATCCCGGTATTCTACCAGGTCGGGTTCGGCGAGCTCGGCCGCCACGGCAGCCTCATCAACGAGAAATACGGCGCGGACTTCCGGCCCGGTTTCGTCACCACCGATTTGCCGCTGGACGAGGACCAGCCGCGGGAGTTCGGCGTGCAGGACTTCTGCACCAACTGTAACGTGTGCATGCAGAACTGTCCGGGCGACGCGATTCCCAAGGACCCCGTGATGACCGATGGCATCAAGCGCTGGTTGATCGACCTCGAGAAGTGCTACCCCTACTCCCGCCTGCGCGACGAGTACTGCCACCTGTGCGTGGACGTCTGCCCCTACAACGTCCGCAGTCACCGCACCACCTTCAAGACCTTCATGAAGGAGCGCAAGCGCATGGGCTACAAGACGCCGACGTACTAGTGGACAAGTTCTACCTGCAAGAGCAAAGGCCCGGCGGCGAGGTCAGCACCGTGGGGCTCTTCTACTCCCGCCAGGAAGCGGAAGAAGTCATCGCCAAGCTTCGCGAGTTGCCGGAGAAGCAGGGTTGCGAATACGTCCTGGTCCCTCCCGGCGAGGACCCGCGGAAACCGCCCTTGGTACAAAAATAGTCGCCGGCGCCACGAAATCGTCAATACCGTTACAGTCCCAGGTTGGCTGGTGTCACGACCGAGCGCAGCATGTGGGTGCGGTAACCGCCGTTGCGAGGGTACCTCGGGTCCGGCTTGCTCGTCCTCGCCGTCACGCTGATCCGGAGTTGTCGTATGGCGGCGGTGACGGTGGTGGGGTTGCCCGCGGCGTCGAGGAATTCCACCGTGAAGCCCTGCACGTCTTCCGCCAGGGGTTGACCGCCGCCGCCGGTGTCGCGCCTGAGTACCAGGCGGCCGGGGTCGTGAAAGTAGACGACTCGTTCATTGGCGTCGGACAGGTCCCCGTCGCCGTTGTGGTCGGCTGTGATGATCAGGCGGTCCGGGTGGTACGCCAGCCCGGTCAGTCCCGTATCCGCGGGATCGTAGCCCGCCGTTCTGGCGTCCCGGATCACCAGGGTCATGGCCGCCCGGGCGTTCTGTTGCATGGCGTTGATCTGTTCCTGGAGGTCATGGGTGGTGAGCTGGCCGGTGAAGCTCGTGACCACCGCGGCCAATAGTATTCCCTGGATCGACAGCACCACGAGCAGCTCGATGAGGGTGAAACCCCGGCGGCCCCGCGGCAGCCCCGCGGTTGCGAAGCCTGGCTTCCGGACACCGGGCCGCAAGGGGCCGGAGGTGCGCGACGTCACCGGCCCAGCAGGGTCTGAAGGACGGCCGCGCTCGCATCCCGGTCCCAGTACACGGTTACCGTGACGGTGCTCAAGCCGGTCTCCGGCACGTCACGGCGGACCGCGGTGACTCGCCTGTAGTCAGGGAATCCGGGCATCGTTCCATAGTCCTCCGTGGTTGAAACAGCGCTTCCGGTGCCGAGACCCTTGAGCGCCTCGATCCGATCCTGGGCCAGCAGGGTGGCGATGCCGTGGTTCCGGCTCTTCAGGTTTGCGTCCATGACGGCGATGGTGAGACCGGTGACGCCGAGTAGCCCCGTCGACAGGACCAACATCGCCACGAGCAGCTCGATCAACGAGAAACCCTCGCGGGCCCGATAAAGCCGTTTCATTGTCCGACCCGTCATCGAATCCGCACGCGGCCGGCGATGCTGACGCTGATACGTCTCGAGCCCGCGTCGTTGGCCAGTGTAATGGTGGCGAGATAGCTGGCCGTGCCCCTGGGACTGAAGACCGGATTGTTGGTGGAGCTCATCGCCACGTCTCGATAGTCGGTTCGCAGGTCCCTGGTGAGGCTCCATTCTCCGGGGTCCGCCGCGCCGTCGTTGTCCGCGTCGTCGAGGATTCGATACTCGTGATCGTTGAGAAAGAAGATCCGGTACCGGTTGTTTCTCTGGATGGCTTTCATGCGCGCCCACATGAGATCCCCCGTGAGTTGCCGCACCGCGCCGTTCAGGCGATGCCGGGGCATGACCTTCAGGTAACCCGGCACGGCGATGGACAGCATGATGCCGGCCAGGGTCAAGGTGATCAGTTGACCCAGCAATGAGAAGCCGGCGGTTTGATGGAGTGCTCGCGGCATCGGGGTGATCCTCCGTCAGGACATGCGGACCAGAGCGCCGAAACACAGAAACGGACCGAACGGCAACGGCGTCGTCAGCGACGCATCCCGTCGGAGGATCATCATGGCGATGCCCCAGACGGATCCCGTGAGAGCGCTCCAGAACAGAATGCCCGGGACCCCGTCCCAGCCGGCGAAGGCGCCGATCATCGCCAGCAACTTGATGTCGCCGCCGCCCAGGCCGTCCCTGCCGGTTGCGGCGCGGTAGCCGCCGGCCGTGGCCCACAACACGCCTCCGCCCAGCAGCGCGCCCAGGAGGGAACTCGGTGGCGACGGCCAGTCCGGAATCGAGAGCGCGAGGGCGATACACGACAGCACCAACCCCGCCGCCGTGCCGGACAGGCTGATGATGTCGGGAATGATACCCGTCTCGAAGTCGATGACCGCCGCCGCCAGCAGCGCGCATGCGAAAGCCAGGCGCGCCAGGAAGAGGCCGCCCGGACCGAACCGGTAGTAGCACGCGGGCGCCATGGCGGCCGCGCACAATTCAACCAGGAAGTAACGCGGAGAGATGCGGACGCCGCAGTGGGCGCATCGCGCCCGCAACAGGATGTAGCTGATCACCGGGATGTTGGCCCATCGGCGAAGCCGCGCCTTGCAGGAGCGGCAACGGGATGGCGGAAAGACGATGGATTCGCCCTTCGGAAGGCGGGTGATGCAGACGTTCAGGAAGCTCCCGATGCAAGCTCCGACAACGAGAAGCGGAACAAGCCCCCAGATTTGCCCGAGCGCCTCCGCGAACACGGAACCGGAGATGACGGCGTCCATGCAGGAAGCTGTCGGCGCAGGGGGGCCGAACTTTAGGGAAACTCTGATTGATTGCCGCCGGGCAAGATGGCGCCCTTCGACTTCGCTTCGCTACGCTCAGGACGAACGGTTTGGAGTGGCTT